>SXGU01521790.1_pt1 | contig 46039 bp, 55 predicted proteins | sample 3174531 | NCBI WGS metagenome assembly SXGU01 (sample SAMN11356863, study PRJNA531348) | freshwater metagenome | isolation source: freshwater sample F1-140 | place: China: Fuxian Lake, Yuxi | collected 2017-12-25 | reverse complement strand
TGGTGACCCCTACGGGGCTCGAACCCGTGTTTCAGCCGTGGACGCATGAAGTCGTGCAATAACAACAGCGCTTGCCCGCTTGACCCCTGATCGGGGGGTATGGCGGATCAATGGGTTACGCGGGACGGGGCAACGTGCGCCGCCCCGCGCGGTGGTCACCCCAGCTTTGGCTTGGTCACCTTGTCGACCAGCTTCCCGGCCGCCTTCGCGCCCTTTTCGATCAACACCGGCGCGAGCGCCATCAGCAGACCCTTGAGCAACTTACTCATCATCGTTCCCCCTTATCAGCCGCGGGATGCGGCGGATCATAGATCGCGCGCGACGTCGAACGACGGGCACGCTTTCTTCACGCCCGGCCAATCGCGATGCCCGCGCACAACGATGTCTGGAAACCGCGCCCGGTACTCGGCGACAATTCGGCGCAAGGTGGCGCGTTGGGCCTCGGTGCGAGTGTCCTTGGCGGTCTTCATCTGGCGGTCCATGCCGCCGACGTAGCAGACGCCGATGTTGCCGGTGTTCGCCCCGCCCGTGTGCGCGCCGCGCTGGTTATCGCGCAGCGTACGTACGGCGTTGCCGTCGAGCTCGACGACGTGGTGATAGCTGGTCTGGCCGAACTTCGCGCGGTCCCACTCGCTGATCGTCGCAGCCTTCACGTCGCGGCCTTCCGGCGTCGCGGCGCAGTGGATCGTCAGGAACCGGAGCTTAGCCGGGTCCATCCATGCGATGGTCATATCGTCCCCCTAGTTTGTCGAGCAGACGGAGCATCGGCGGGGGGACCGGCTCCGTGATTGGTTCGGAGAAAATCTGGCGAAGCACGTGCCCGGCGCTGTCTGCGACCTTCACCCGCATCCGGTTGACCGTGCCTGACACATCGTCGCAGTTGATGCTCATCCGCAGCGCGCGCGCTCGAACTCTGACGGCTTGATGCTCGCAGCGCGCTTCCGCGATTGCCGCGTCCACGGCGGTCGTGTCCAGCGGTCGAAAAGCCCGAGCTAGGGTGGCGAACATCGGGATCAGCTCCTCGTTCCTGCGCGCACCGCCTCAAGAATGCGGTCCAGAACCCCCCGTACCTCCGATGTGGAAACGGCCTGAGCCTTCGCAAGGTCCGCCATCTGCTGCATCAGGGCCGTGCACTGCGCGTCTTTCCTGAGCGCGAACCACACGGCAAGCGCCGCGATGCCGCCGCCCGGTATCGCGCCGATCAGGCCGTTGATGATGTCTGCGTCCACGCGTCACCCCCTGCCATCCGCCGGGCGGCGGGAACCTCGGGGGGAGTGGCGCGCTTATAGCAGCACCCCCCGACCCCGGCCATCCCCCCGGCCGGGGTTTTCTGCGTCTCGGCGGGCGAGTCGTTTCGGGACGCGCCCGCCGGTTGATCGGCGAGCGCCGCCTGATAGGCTGGCCTCATGGCTACGGAGAAGTTGAACGGGATCCAGGCGCTGCGCTTCGTCGCCGCCTCCATGGTGGTCGTCCTGCACTCGACTTACTTCGTCCATGAGCGGGGCAACCCGCAGTTCGGATTGTGGAAGCCGGGCTATTACGGCGTTCACATCTTCTTCGTCATCAGCGGGCTCGTTATGGTGCTGGGCGCTGAGCGGTTGCGCAATAGCAGCTCAGGGGCGGCAGAGTTCTTCCGACGCCGTTTAGTCCGCATCGTCCCGCTCTACTGGATCGTCAACTCGGTCAAGCTGGCGATTGTCTTCCTTATACCGAGTGTGGCGGTGTCATCCATTGATGCTTCAAACGTCGTCGCATCTTTCCTTTTTGTTCCGGCCCTTGCCAGCAACGGGAAGATCGAGCCCTTCTATGGTGTCGGCTGGACGCTCAATTTTGAGGTGGCGTTCTACGCTGCGTTCGCTCTGGCGCTCTGGTCGCGGAAAAGCCCAACGATCTGGCTGTCACCGCTTCTAATCGGCTTGGCGACGCTCTCGTTGGTCAAGAGCCCCGCGTGGGGAGCCATAGCGTTCTACTGCGACCCCATCGTCCTCAACTTCATGTGGGGCATGATGATCGGAGCATCGCTTCGGCAGGGTCACCGGCTGTCAGCGCCTTTGGCCACTGCGCTTGCGGCGATTGGGTTCGCGATCATCCTTCTGGCCCCCGATACGCGAATGCTCGGGCTTCAATTTGCGGCCGTGGTGCTCGGGGTGGCGCACCTGGAATTCTACATCGCCGATCGGATACCAAAGCTGCTGCTGCGTGGTGGCGCAGCCTCCTACGCTCTCTACCTGAGCCATCCGATCGTTGGTCCGGCGATTGCCCTGGTCGGCGCCCGACTTGAGATTGCGCCCGCTGTGATCGTACCGGCGATCTGGGCCGTGAGCACGGCGGCGGGGCTTCTGGTATTCGCCCGGGTCGAGGCGCCCACGGCCCGGCTTATCAACCGGCTGTGGACGCCTCCGTACTCAGGCAGAAACCTGCGTCCCGACGACAGCGCCGTCGGTGTCGCCGGTGGGCGCGCCGTTCTTCATTCGCAGGGCACCCGTCGCATCCACCCATAGGTGGTAGTTGCCCATCAGCCCGTGGTTGCCGTTCCACGTCGATCCCTGGTCGAAGAACTGCGCGCCGCCGCGAGTGTCGAGGCCGAGAGTGCGGGTCCCCGTGCGCTTCAGCATGACGTCGGCAAGCGCAATTGCCCGGTAAAAGGGCTCAAGCCGAAGCCACGGAACGGACTGCTCGTCGTCTCGGAAGAACTCCATGACGCTGACGGCTCCCGACGCGCTGTAGTGCTTGAAGTTGCCGTAGGAGCCGTCTCGTCCGAACATCCAAAGTTCGTTCTCAAGCGCGACCCGCGAGCCGTCCATCTTCTCGACCTTGCCCAGCCCGGTGACACTCGCACCCGCATCGTCCACCACGTCGATGGAGACCGCCCCGGCCGCTATCCGGTACGGTGCGTTTGAGCCGTTGATGGTAGGATAGCTGTTCGACGCGCCCCAAGCTTCTTTAACCCTTACGGAGCCCGCTGTTGCGATCAGAGCACGATCGACGAGATCGCCATGGGAGAAGTGACGCCAGCCGATAAGCGCTACCTGCGCTCCGCTATTGTTGACATAGACATGTGCCGCCAAGTGGTCACCTTCCGACCACAGACGATTGAAGATGATCGGGCAATAGGTGCCGGTCTGGACGACAATCTGACAACCGTCGTTCACGGTCCCGCCGCCGTTATTGTACTCCACGAACGGCTCATTGAAGACGATGCCGTTCGCATAATCCTCGAGCAGAATGCCAAAACCGTCATTAGCTATGGCTCGGAACCCGTTAAACGTTAGCCCATTGCTCGGGTATGGACCGTCCGCGCTCTCCCATGCATCGGCGACGCCTCGGCGAATACGAAGGCCTGTTCCCTTGTTAAGGGACACCATCAGGTTGTTGATGATGCCGCAGACACCCTCTCGGAAGACTACGCCATCTCGCCCGCACTTGCTGACATGAACGTTTTCGATCACACCCGACACCCAGCGCAACAGCGACAGACCGTCCTGCAAAGGCTTCGCAGGATTGCCAATGATGCCGAAGTCCCGGAGAGTTGTTCCCTCCCGGTTGTAACTCCCTGTGCCAGCGGCAGTGGTTGCGTCATTGCGCAGGATAGGGCCGTTGTATTCAGAACGCAGGATCGACGAATGGTTGCCCACGCCTCTCATGGAGACATTCTGCGGCATCTCCAAAGTGGGTGACGTGCCAAGCCAATAGCTGCCAGCCGGAATGAGTACTTCTGCGCCTCCCTTGATGGCGAAGGCATAGCTGTCGATGGGAACTTCTGTGATCGACAAGCCGCCCGCGTGAGCAAACGCCGCCTGGATCGCCGCCCAGTCGATGCTGTCGTTGACCGAAGTGACGTGCGGATAGTCGACCTGCACGGCCGCGAGCGACGCGTAAGGGCCGAGCGCACCCGGGATGATCCACTCTTGGACTGTGTGGAGCATGTCGTCGCCGATCGCCCCGAAGTCCTTCACAGAGATGACGTCACCGAGCTTGCTGGCTACGTCCCGCTTCCGGGTGCCCGAACCCTCGGTTTCGAATGAAACCCGCCCCGAGCCGGTGCTCGCCAGCAGGTCCGCCCGAAGCGATCCCGGCGCACCTGGCTCGCCGTTCTCCACCGCCTCCAGGCGCCGGTTCTGCTCGAACCCGTCGAACAGATCGACCTGGGGAATACGCTTCGTCCCGCGCGGGCCGGTTGCGAGTAGGTCGTACCGGCCGTCCGGAACGTAGAACGCCGTGCCGTTCGGGATTGGCTGCGCGACGGTCGCGCCCCCCGCGTCGTTAGCGACGTACACCGGAACGCGGGTGCTGGTGCCCGGCTGCACGACCTGGAGGGTTGCCCCCGTGAGCGCGAGGCCGGTCGTCTCGCTTAAAATGTCGGCGGTGTAGCGGCGCAAGGCGACCCCCATCGTGCGGCCGTAGCCGGGTAGTGGGGGGAGAGGCGGATATACGCAGTAATGACGTCCTAGTCATCCGCCTTGGGACCAGCAGTCGCCGACACGAACGCCTCCTGATCCGCGGGGAGCAGGCCGGGCTGCTTGGCGTCTCGGTTGCCGGTGCCGTAAATCCCCGCGGCCCGCGCTACCCCGCGCAGGCGACCTGCCGCGACGGCATCCATCGCCGGCTCCACGAAGCCCTCATAGAGCGCCGCCGATGCGTTCCGCTCGGCCGTGTTCGTGTTGTCGCTGTTGCGCCCCAGGTACGGCGATGCGATCCGCTGGGCGATGTCGAGGGACCGGCCCACCACCGGACCCGCGACCGCCTCGGCGAGGCTGCGATCGTACTTCAGGCCGCGGAACGCGTTCACGATCGGCGACGTCGCACCGAGAACGCCAGACCGGTCTGCCACGCGCAGGGCCCAGTCGGTCGCGCTCTCGTTTGCGAAGTCGTAGTTGGAGCCGAACAGGAATGGCCGAAGATAGCTGTCGTTGAGGTTGGTCAGCGCGGCGAGCACCAGTAGGCCAGCCGCCGGGGCGAGCAGGTGGATGTCGCGCGCTTGAAGGCCGCGCACCGCAGTCCGCCCCACGCGGTCGAGGACGTTCTTCTTGAACGCATAGGAAAACGACAAGAGCGAGAAGAACAGCGACCCGACCGGGTGCGACGCCCATACCGGCTTCACCGCGCGCGTCGGCGACATGATCGTCTGGTTCGTGAACCGCACCAGCGCCGTCGCGTACTCGGCCGCCGGACCGCGGGCGTTGTGCATGTCGGACGGCTGCAACCCACGTGCGATGGCGGCCGAGAACGCGGACAGGTCCGACACGCCGAGCTCGCGAAGCAGGAACTCCGCTCGGCTGCGCGTCTTGGCGACGGGCGATTGCAGGTCGGCGACGAGCGTGTCGATGTACCCGCGCCCCATCTTCAGCGCCGCCGTCCGCGTGCCTTCCGTGAACTGGTGCAGGCCAATGCCCTTGTAGAACCCGGCGAGCACCTTCTGCGCACCCTGCGACATATCATCGCCGCTGATCCGGCTCGACAGCAGTTGCGATACGCTGGCGTCGGTTGCCAGCCCTACCGCTTCCGCCCAGCGCTTTGCGTCGGACGGTGCCGCACCCGCGACCTCGCGCACGAACTCGCCCAGCCCGTTCAGCAGGTTCGGAACGCCGTAACGCGCGCCCCCGCGCACGAACCCCATCCCCAGCTCGGTGAGCGACGTCACCAACACCCGGTCCATCAGCCCGACCTGCCCCCAGGCGTGCAGCACGGACAACGCCGGGCGCGCCTTGGCCAGGGTCGATCCGAACCGCCCAAGGTTCGCCAGGTGGATGCTCCGCAGCTGGCCCATGACGCCCTCGGTATCGAAGCCGCCAGACGACGCGGCGCGCACGTCCGCCATGATCCGGCCCTCGAGCACCTGAAGCTGCGTCTGGTCGCCGTGAGCCCGGACCCATGCGAGACGTTCGGCCGAACCCGCCTTGCCCGCGGGTCCGAACCGCCGCGCATGCTCCGCGCTCTTGGCCGAGCCGGTGATGTACGCTGACAGGGTGCCCACGACGTCGCGCTCGTAGAACGGCTTCAGCAACGTGTCGGCGAGCTTGTCGAACTCGCGGCTCTTGGCAGCGTCGGCCGCGACCCCGCCACCGTGACCGGGCCGGATGTGCTCGAGCCCGCCGTCGATCCCGGCATGCTCGTCCAGCACCCGGGCGAACCATGCCCGCGCGGACGCGGCGGGGTCCGGTGCGCCAGCCCGCGCATAGAGCCGTTCCGCCCGACGGAGGAAGTCGGCTTGGCTGGCGATCACGCGGCCGACGTCGAGCACCCGCGGGAAGTAGCCGTCGCGAACCTCGCCCAGGTCCTCGCCGGCATTGCGCCGATATTCGAGAGTGTCCTTCAGCAGATCGCGGATCGTGACGGCCGCGGCTCGCTCCGCAGCGGTGGCGGGCACGGCCGCGCGCGGTGTGGCGAGCAGGTCGCGGACGCGCGCCAGCGCCGCCGGATCGTCGAGGAGCGGGGCGAGTGCGGCGTGCATCGTGTGGAGCCGCGAACCAGCCTCCATCGCGACCGCCTCGTGGTAGGTTCGGCCGACCGACCCGTCCTTGCCCGCCTCGGCGTGGAAGTGGTCCGCCCATTCGGTGATCGCCGCGGAGTTCAGCTTCGCCGCCAGGACACGCGCCCGCGCATCGGACGAGTGCAGTAGCCAGGACGCGCCCCGCCGCGCCGGACGGGTGAGGGTGGCGAGCGCTTGAACCGGGTTGCCAAACACCCGACGCATGGTGGCGACATCGCCGCGCAGACCCTGCCAGTCGACCGCGTCGGCGGCAACGAAATTGGCCTTGCCGTTCATCTCCTCCGGTGGCCCCGAAGCACGCAGCACCGGCGAAACCGGCGAGAACTTTCCCGCGCTGTCGATCGTCTCCGTGAGGACGCCTGCCTTCACTGCGGCCTGCACCGATGGATGTCGCATGTCGTCGGGCTCGCCGATCGCGAAAAGCCGGGCGGCACCGGAGCGCCGTTGCAGGCGGCGCATAGCCCCGAGCATCGCGGTGTCCGAACGCGACAGACCGTCCCGCGGGTAGTCGGCGATCACGCGGACGAAGCCCTTTGCGTCCGTGCCGATCACGGTGATGACGTCGTCCTTCTGGACCTTCTTTGCCAGCTTCGCTAACTCGGGAGCGGACGTGACCTTCGCGTTAAGCGCGCCGTGAGGGCGGCTGGCTTGGAGCAGCGTGTCGGGCTTCCAGTCGAGCCTCTCGACCGTCGCCCGGCCGCGCGGGTCGATTGACGCGAACTTATTCGAGTTGATGACGACGTGGCCCCGGAAGCCCGGCACGTCGCGCGCCGCCTGCATCGTGAGATTGTAGTCGGCGCCGCTCGGCGTCGGGTCGCCGCTCGGGTGATTGTGGAGCAGGAAGTAGCCGTTCGCGCCGGATGATGCGATCGTCTCCTTCATCCACGCCTCGAACTCGCGATAGCCGCCGTTCGGGATCAGGTCAGCTCGTCCGACCGCGCGCGACGTGACGCCGGTGGCGTGGACGATCTCGTCGCCGCGCATGAAGAACACCCGGAACGTCTCGTACCGGGGGTCGCGGTAGACTTGGGCTAGTTCAGCAAGCTCGCGCGGAGTTGATGCTGCTCGACCAACGAGGGAGGCCGACCCTTCTCGGCGCAGAACTTCCGCAATGCCGAGACCTCGGATGGTCTCTCGTGGCCGCGCAGGAACGGCTCGGGTATCCCCCCGCAGAGATGGTCGGGCGTCTTCATCGGGCGCGGGTGTAGCATCATTCGGCTCGCTCGCGAACAGGTCATCCGTGCGGCCCGCATTGTCGTCGAACAGCCCGCCGTCAGAACCCGGCGGCTTCTGGGTCACGTCGCTGCGATCGCGACCTTCGGCGCGGCGCTCTAGGGCGCGTCGCTCGTCGTCGGGCTGGGTGCCGAAGAAGTCCGGCTCTTCCGATCGTCCTCCAGCACCCGCAGCGACGTCGCCGCCGCCCTCGTCCATTCCTCGGGCGAGGCTTTCGATGTCCTTTCCGCGGAGGGCGGCGAGGAATTGCTCGACGGCTGCGGCGCGCTTCCCCCCTGCGGCGAAGGCACGGGCGGCGGCGTCAAGGGCGCTGGAGACGGCGTTGCCGCGGCGAGTGGCGAGCCGGTCGATGGCTTCTGCGAGTTGTCCATTGGCGCTGGCTTCCTTCTTGCTCGCGTCGACCTCGATCGCGTTGCCGGGAACGGAGGTGAGCGTATCCGCTTCGCTCGCGGCGGTCCCATAGACGCGCGAGAGGCGACCTAGCCGCTTCTTCGCCTCGTCGATGATCGCCGCCTTCTGCTTGTAGAGAGGCATCGGCGCGCTCGTCGAGCCGAACATGTCGGTCTGCTCGCCATCGACGAACCCGTCCGCTACAGCCTGGCGAACGATCATGTCTGCCTGGCGAGCGTTCGGCGGGTCCATCTCGTACAGCAGGTCGACCATGCCCTTATGCCGGTCCGGGCTGTCGGGCAGGTTCCGCGCGATCGCCGCGCCGTACTCTGGCGGGATCACTTCGGCGGCGACGGCCCCGAACGCGTCAGGCGACAAGCGGGCGAGCTCGCGCGCCTCACGGACCAAGGTGCCTTTCTGCGGCAGGCGATCGGACCACGCATCGAAGGCTTGTTGCCCCATGTCGCGGATGACCTTGGCGGCGTCGATCGACGTGCCGGTCCCCTGGCCGATGTTTCGCAGCGCTGCGGTTGCGCGCGCCTGGGCGGCAGTGACGCCGTCGGCCTCCCGCAGCACCTTCGCATCAAGCACGATAGGCGGGTGCCCCTCAGCCTCCAAGCGCTTCGCCAGCCCAAGCCGTTGATGCCCGTCAGCGACTAGGCGGCGACCGTCGAGGCTTTCCCATACGATGATGGGATCGGCGAACATCGGCTCCCACTTCTTCACGCCGCGCAGCCGGTCGGTAACGCCGTACTGGTCGCCGCCTGCCTTGAACTGCATCAGCGCGGCGTCGGCCTCGATGTCCGATGGGCGGAATTGTGCCGTCGCCATGGGCGCGACGTCATCGCCGGAAGAAGAACGGGGGGCAGGAGCGCCCCCCGCAGGTTGCCCGGCGGGAGAAGGGACGCCGGGGGTCTCGGGTTCGGGGCCACGCAAATCGGCAAGCGCGCGCGTGACGGTCGGGTTCTCGGGCACGTCCTGTTCGGGCGCCTCGACCGGGCGCATCGGCGGCGCGCTAGGGTCGGGCGCAACACGAGCGGCTGGCAGCGCATCGCCGCCGTCACCGTCCCAGGCGACGTGGAAATGGTCGTCGTGCCCCTTGTCGCCGGGGCCGAGTATCTGCTTCACGCGCCCGCCAGCCCCTTCGATCGCGGCGCGGATGCTCTCCTTCGTGATCCCCGGCCCGAGCGCGATGTCTCGCGCTTGGTCGCGCAGGTGATCGCTGTTCGCCGCGCCGCCGACCTTGCGGTTCTGTTCGGGCGTCCGCGCGCCGCTGGTGATGCGCGCGCCGATGCCTGTCAGCGCTTGGTCAGCCTGCGCGCTGGTGAACGCGCGACTTCCGATGCCCGCGCCGGGTGCCGCAGGGGGAGCGGGGAGGGCGAGGGGTTCGGTGTTCGCGGGCTCGCGATTGCGAGCGGCAACCCGCGCCCACACGTCTTCGGGGCCGCGCTGGTCACTAGCCGAGCCGAGCAGCCGTGCCCGGGGCGAACGATCATCCTGCGTGACGCCCGCGTTGGTCGCCGCCTGAAGCACGCGCGTAATCCGGTCCATGGCGGTCGCGACGCGTTCGGCGGCTTCGCGGTCCGGCTCGCCAGCGATGACGTTGGGCGGTGTCGCGCCATTCTCGCGCCCGAGGGGGGCAGGGCGGTTGCTGTTCGCCGGGATGCCCGGTTCGTCGCGGAGGTCCGGCAGCACGCCCGTAGGCGGGGGCAGGGCGCGAACGGGCGGCGGCGGTAGCGCGGATACGTCCGTCCACTCGGCGTCAATGATCCCATCGCCGGTCGGCGCGCTGGGCCTCGGAGGCGGAAGGGCGCGCGTCGGCGCGGGGCCGGGTAGCATCGGCAGGCTGGGCGGCAGCACCTCGCCGTCCAGCGGAGCTGTCGTGAGGTCGGGCGGGTCGCCAGGGACGCGCGGACGGTTGAACGGGCGTGCTAGGACGTTCACCCCCGCGCCGAACGGCCCGCCTGCGACCATGCCCGCAAGCGCCTGATCGGCGGCGACTGCCGGGTCGAAGGGCGTGTCGGTGCCGATCGTGCCGCCCGCATACTCGATTGTGCCCTGACCCGCTTCGGTCAGGCCTTCGCGGATGCCCGCGCGCGCGGCTCCGGCCACGATCCCGCCGCCGCCACGCATCGCGAGCCCGCGCGTACCGATCCGCTCCAGGGCGACGCTCGCGGCAGCCGCTGGCGCGGCCTTGAGGAAGTCCATGAACCCGGCGTCAGATCGGCCGCTGTTGGTCGCGCGCTCCTGTCCGATGTTGCCCGTCTGCGCAGTCATGTAGAACGGCAGGCCCACGCCGGACCCGGCGAGCAGCATGTCGGGGATGCCGCCGATCCCCTCCTCAAGCGCGAACGTGGCGATGTTGCCGAGCGACGGGTTCGCCTTGACCGTCTCCCAATTCGTATCGCCCGCGATGGGAGCAGCCGCACCCGCCTCCTTCGCGCGCGCGGCGCGCAACCACCATGCGCCGAGGTCGTCCGCTCCGACAGCGTCCGCTGCGGTCCCAAGGACGCGTTGCAAACCCCCGCCGATGCGGTCCATCGAGCGGTAGAGCTTCTGGCTGATGACGCTCTCGTCAGCGGCCTGGACCACGTCGCCGATGCTCTTCAGCCAGCCCTTGGGGACCTTCGGCATCGCTGGCGTCGGGATACTCGGCGCGTCGATCGCCGCGGGCGGCGCGGCGCTCAGGCGTTCCCACTCCCCGCTAGTCGGCGGTGCGGCCGCAGCGCGTCCAGCCTCGTACGCCTGGGCATAGCCGGGCTTGGAGGAAGGCGGCGCGGCCGATAGCTGATCCCAATCGCCGGCCATCAGGGCTGGACCCGAACCGGCTTTCCGGTCGCCGGGTCGCGGCGGTAAGCGTTCCCCTGCGCGTCGTAGCGGATTTCGCTGCCGCCCGGCGCGATCGGCGTGCGCGTGGTGGTGACCGTCTTCGGCGTGGCAGGCAGGTTGCCGGTGAACAGCCCGGGAGCATCACGCTCGGGCATGCCGGGCGTCTCGGTGCGCGTTTCGGTGTGACCGCGCGAGCCGATGCCAGCCGCCTGACCCGCACGGTAGTTCGCCGCATCGGTCGAATACACGGTGCTCGCCGACGGGCGATCATGCCGCGCGTTGGTGTCGAGGCGTCCTGCGCGCTGTTCCCCGATCCGCGCCCAATCGACCTGTATGCCCTGCCGCTTTAGATCGGCGTCGACTTGCGCCTTCCATGCGTCGAGCCGCTGATCGCTCGCGGTCAGCCCCTCGGTCGTCCGGTTGTGCCGTCCTGTCTCGTCGATCCGCAACGCGTCGTTCGTCACCCCAGCCCAGCCCAGGTGGTTCGCCTGCTGCTGGCGAAGTTCTGCGAGGTCAGCGCCGCGGAGGGCAAGGTCATTGGAGAATGCCTGCTGTTCGGCCGCCGTCTCGCGCTGCTGGCGCTGGTCCATGTACCCCGCGCCCGCGTCGATCGCGCCGCCGATCCCCTCCCCACGAAACGACGCGGCGGCTCCCCGCAACAGCGCGCCCGCCGTTCCGGGGGAGCGGAGCCAGTCGCCGAACCGCTGGCCGACACCCTTGATGCCGGTGTTCGTCCAGCCGATCTCGCCAGTCTGCGGGTCGATTCGGTTCGACAGGTCCGGCAAGGGCGCACGCGCCGTTTCCCAGACGTCTCCGGTCGGCTGCGGCTGCGGCGCAGCCTGAGGAACACCCCAGGGGCCATACGCGCCGTTGTTCACGGCCTGCTCGAACGGCGTCCGTCCTCTGGCCGCGATCATGCCGGCATCCCCTGCAGCTTGGAGTAGTCGACGGTCTGATACCCGTCGACGATCGGCCCGAGCGCCTCGGGCACGATGCGTGCGACTTCATCGGCCATGACGCCGATGTGGGGATCGGCGTCCGCGTCGTCCCAGATATACGAGAACCGATACACGCCAAGACCCGACGGCAGGTTGTCGAGCCACTGGATGTCGCGCTTGCACCGGCGATCCGAGAACGTCGCCGCGGCCGACAGCCCGAGCTGTCCCACGCCCATCAGCGTGTCGAGGAATGACCCCGACTGCTTCTGCGTCTGCGTGCCCGAACTCGTGCCGGTGGTCGTGACGTTCCGCGGCGTTCCCGCGAGGATCTGCGTCAGCGCGCCGTACCCTCCGAGCTTCGCCGCCCGGTCCGCCTCGAACGCGGCGCGCGCCTGATCGTAGCCCTGTGCGTTCGCGCTCGCCTCGTAGTCGAGCATCCGGTCGGCCTGATCGCCGCGAACCTGCCCTTCGATAATGCCGTGTCGCGCACCGCCGAACGCGCGGGCGGCCAGGGCGCGGTCGCCGACACTGGCGAGTTCGACTTGATTGTCGCGCGCCATGCCCGCTTTGGTGCGGTCAACAACTTGCTGCTGCCACGGGTTCGCGTACGCGGCCGCTTTGTCCGCGCCCCACGTCGCTTCCGGACTGTCGACGTACGCCGCGGCCCGCTGATAATTCTGCTGACCGGCTCCGAGCATCCATTCCGGCAGCTGCGTCGTGGTCGACTGCTGCTGGTTGGAGTTGGTGGTGGTCTTCTTGCCCCCCGACATGGTCGCCCCCTACGTCTCGAACGAATACTCGTGCCGCACGGTCAACCCGGGCAGCGCTCGTTCCCATCGGCGGGGGCTCGAAAAGGTAACGCGGTCGCAAGCGGCCTCTCGAGCCATATCGCGCACTTGGTCCATGTATTCCACGGCGCGCGCGTCGGTCTCCTCGGACGCGATCCAGACGACAAACGAACGTCCCCAGGGCTGTTCGTCCACCTGGGTGACGATGAAGCAGCCCAAGTCGTCGGTCGCCCAGAGCGTCGCGCTGCCCATGGTAGTCAGGTGGAACACGTCTTCGGGCATCCATCCCTCGCCGGTGCGCGCGGCAAGCGCGGCGAGGCGAGGGCGGATCATCGGCCAGGCTGCACGCCGCTCCTCGTACGTCAGGGGCGCAAGGACGCCGATCACAGCGGGTTCGCCGTCGCGGTCGCGGTCAGCACGCCCGCATCGGTCACGCCGAGTTGGAACCACCCGCCTCCGGGCGCGCGCAGGAACAGGCGGCGGGGAGCCTCGATCACGACGTCCGACTGCGTGTCGCGGGCGCGGGCGCGGTCGGTCTCGTCGGCGCGTTGCCGCAGCCGGTTCGCGTCGCGCTGCTGATCCGCGAATTGGCTCACCTGAGCGATCCTCCCTGCATCGAAATCAGCGGGAGCCCCATCTCCCACCGACCGCCAGCCCCACCGATCCGTAGTTGCACTTCGCGGGTCGCGATATTCAACGGCACGATCTCGTCTCCGATCGCGAATGGATATGGCCCGGCGGTGTACGCCACGCCGCCGGGCGCATCGCGGCAGATGAACGACACGGTGCAGGGCGCGCTGTCCGGTTGCATATCGGGCCAGAACTGATCGACCTCGGCGAACTGCTGGCCGGTGCCGATCGTGATCGGGTGCGATAGGATGAAAGACGGCATCGCTGCACCGTCGGCAGTCGCGCCGGTCTCATGCGCGTACAACCGCCCGACCGCATCAACCGCGATCGGCGTGGCGAACACGCCTGCGTCGGCCCAGCACAGCCGAACGACCGACGCCTTCGACCAAGTGCCGTTGCCGTAGTTGAATACCACCGCACGATCGACCTCATCGGATGCGGCAGAGCAATACCAGAACCACACCTCGGAGAAGCTGACATTCAGCCGGGCGTGGAAGCGCGCCGCCTGCGTGAGATTGATGTCGTCGAACACGTAATCGTGGAGATCGCAGTCGAGAACGCGGACGTAGCCTTCGAAGACGAAGAAGTTCTCGCGACCGATCCAGTACGCGCTCTCGCCCGACCCGTCGGTCACCACGACGACCGCCTGGGGGCCAGCCGCGCCCGCCTGGGTGGCGATCTTCTCCCGCGAGTAGACCAGCGCATTCGAGAGCGGCGCGAACGCGAACACCTCGGTCGCCGTCCATCCGAGTATCGCGCCGCGCGCGCGGTGCCCGCACTGGAACGGCGAGGTGACCTGCAGGTCGTAGCTGCCTGCCCGGTTCGTCGCCTCTGGCTCCCAGACCGAATAGTTCTCGCGATCCGACCATGCGACGCGGCCGGGCACACCATCCGCGCCGAAGGCGAAGACGTGGCGCTCGTCGGACACGCAGATCGCGCGCGCGGTCGGCGCCCCGGCGATCGGCGTCAGCGCCGCGTCCTCGTCGACCGTGAACGCGTAAATGAGGCCGTCGGTCGAAAAGCAGCCGAGCACCGCCTCGCCGAACATGTCGAATGTCCAATTGCTCGCGTCGATCAGGTTGCCGGTGTTGGCGCGCGGCGTGCCGAAGTCGTCCTCGCCGAACTTCCCCGAGCCGAACCCGTCGCCGATCGTGGTACCGCCCTGGCCGGGCACGAACCCGGCTGGCGTGATCGCCGACACCTCCGCGCCGTCGAACAGGAACGCCCCGGCGCTGGTTCCGATCGCGGCATATCGGCCCGCCTGACTGTTTGGGCGGAACGTGATGATCCCGCGCGCGGCCCCAACGATCGTCGCGCCGGTGGTGGCAATCTGCTGCCAGCCGCCGATTTGCGCAGGCACGCCATCGCGAAATCGCACGAGGTCACCATCGACCCATCGCTGCTTGGACGCGCGGCGCGACCGGTTTGAGAAGAGCCCAGGCTGGAACGCGAGCTCGGATTGCATGAACGTCATTGGAGGGGCTGTCCGCCGCCGCCGCTGCCGTAGCGTTCGCGGGTCATTGCACAGGTCGCGCGGAAGATAGTTCCGCCGATCGTCAGGTCACAGTAGAACGTGGCGACCGCGTAATCTCCGATCCCCGCGGTGACGCGTAGTTGGGCGGTGGCGGTGGTCGCACCCGACAGCACGCTGCCGGGGCCGTCTAGGACACCCCAGGCATAGGCTGTCGGCGCATCACCAGACGAGTAGGCGGTGAAGTAGGCGGAAGCCGACGCCGTGGTGCCGCTCGTATAGTCCGAACCGGGCGAGATGTAGGACGGATTGCTGGCGGGCGGCTCGCCGCCCGCTGCGTAGACTTCGCGGAGCACGCCGTCGGGCCCGCGCACGCGCACGAAGTCAATGGTCCGCAGCACTCCGGCACCGTCACGGACCTTGAGGCTGTCGATGGTTCGGAGCACGCCAGCCGCGTCGCGAACCTTGACCGTCACGGCGTGTACCCGAACCAGATATCGCCCGGCTGCGACGTGGGGTCGGTGCCGGTGCTGGGGACCAGGAACGCGGACCCGCGATCCATCGCGTCGTCGCTCCAGTGGAAGTGCGCGCCCTGGCCCTGGCGCAGGATTTCCCCCGTGACCGCTCCACCAGCTTTCGGAAGCGCCGCCGCCGCCGCGTCTGCCGCGGCGTCCACGGCTGCGTCGATCGCGTCCATGTTCGCGTTGATCTTCGCGCCCCAGGTGTCCCGCGACCCGCCGACGCCGATCTTGGTCAGCCCGAGGTTCGGTGTCGTCGTATCAGCCACCGGCCATCCCCCATGTGTCGGCCTGGATCATCCCGCCGCGGCGATCGGCCTCGACGGTCTGCATGCGTTCGATGATGCGATCGAACACTGCGCGCTGGCGCATCGCCTCGGCCTCGTTCTTCATGAACGTCAGCGCCGCGTGCGCGCAGGCCCCGGCGATCGCCGCCTGCTGCTGGCGCTGGAGCGTCGCGCACGGGCTCGCGAGCGCATCCTCCAACTGCTCCGGCGTCTGCGCGGTGACGATCAGTTCGAATTGCGTCCCCGCGGGTGCGCGGCTGTCCAGCCAGACGCGGCGATCCCCGAGCGCCCATCGCCCGGGAATGCCAGCGCCGACATCGGCGCGCACGACCGAGAGCGGAACCTCGTCGAGCGCCTCGACGGACCTGTCGCGGCGCACCCCCACGGTCGAGACCCGCCCGACCGTCGCGGGCAGGTCGATGAACTCGGCCGCGTCGTCAAGGACGGCAATCAGTGTCACCTCCTCCAACCACAGCCATTTGCACTCGCCTTCGATCTCAAGGACGGAAGCGTGGAGCGCGCGATCTACAACATCGTCTGGAAGCGAATTGCCCGGTCGCCAAAGGTCCCCCCGAACCTTGGCTCGCGCACCCGCCCAGGTCAGGCCGTCAGGCCCCCCGATGTAGATCGCCACGCCCCACGCCCTCCCGAACCGGCCCGCTTACGCGTGCTGGCAGAGGATATCGTACTCGACCTGCCCCGACGTCAGGGCTCCGCCGCCGACGAGCAGCTCGATGCTGTCGCCCGCCGCCAGGTCGAAAGGACCTGTCGTCGCGCCGGTCACGACGCCCGCGGTCGCCGCAGTCGTGGTCGCGCTCGCGTCGGTGTAAACGCCGCCGCTGTTCTTCTGCACCTTGAGCGTCGCGTTTGCGCCGAGCGTCGCCGGCACCTTGAGGTGTACCGAAGATACGCGGATGCCGTGCGGGGCGGTGAACAGGACGATGCGGTCGGCATTCGGCGCGGCGGGCAGGACCGGCTTGCCGTTGATGTTGTAGACGCCGACGTCGACGCTCTTCACGTTCTTCGCCGCGATCGCGATGGTGTTGATGGTCGCCATGATTGTTCCCCGAGAGAGGACAGGGCGTCGGCTTACCGACGCCCGCCCGGTTTAGACGGCGGGCTTCGCCGCGGTGTCGACCGCGATGACGCCGTAGTCGGACTGACCCTGGAAGCGCGCTTTGGCGAGCAGCCAGATGAACGTCGCGGCGACCGCGTAGCGCTTGCCGTAGTCGAACGTCCGCTCGGCGAGCTTAAGGCGGCCCCAGCCGTCGGTCTTCTTGCCGCCGCCGGTCACAGCGGCTTGGGCGCCCAGAAACAGCGCGCGGTGGATCTCGACGTTGCCGCCCGCGCCGCCGAAATAGCGATAGGTGCGGGTGCTCTTCACGAAGATCACGTCGTTGTAGATGCCGAGCATTTCCCCCTCAAACAGGTTCTTGCCCCCGCCCGCCATCTGGGCCTTGGTGATGTCGATCCACTGCCCCGATGTCGTGTTCGTGCGCAGGGAGGTGACCTGCTCAGGCGAGAGGATCAGCACCCAATAGCGCTTCCCGTCGAACGATGCCTTGCGCATGGTCGGCGTGACCCGCGCGACACGCTCGACCAGCTTGTCGACCATCGTCAGCGTCATGATGTCGCCGACGGTCATGGTCGCGGCCGAGGTGTTGCCGGTGCCGCCGTACACGATGCGATCGGCCGACGGAGCCAGGATCTGGTTGCCGCCGAGATTGCCGTTCTTCTTGTGGTAGCGCGACGGCAGACCGGCCGCATGGTTGGCGGCGCTCACCGGGTTGACGCTCTTGGGCCCATAGCCCGCGCCCGAGAGATACTCGAAGCAGGTCGTGTCGATGTACTCCTGCGTCCACTCCTCGAGCGCGTCCTTCGCCTCGGCTCGGACGTCGATCATGGTGCGCTGCTCGGAGAGGTTGAGGTCGACCTTGAAAGCCTTCCGGCGCTCGCCCAGGAGGGCGTCGAAGTGGCTGAACTCGAGCCCGTCCTCGTTGCCCTCCAGGGTGTCGTCCTCTTCCGCACCGCCGTCGCTGTCGTCGAGCGCCCGGATGCGGAAGCGGATGCGATCACCCTCTCCCTTGCCGAGCTCGTCCTTGCGCTGGATGATGGCGGTGTCGCCGTCGCCAATCAGCTTGCCGAACAGCGTGGTCTTGACCGCATCGGAATAGGATTTGCGCGCCCACAGCTTGACCGCGAGCGCCGAATTCGTCGTGAAAGACGTGGTGGACATGACAGCGGGCCCCCCGACCCAGAGCACCCCCCGGTGCTCGATTGGTTGCGAACGTGGCGTCCATGAGGCTGGACATGCCGCTGCCCGTGCGTGGGCGATCCGTTCGCACCCGATGAGGCGGGGTGCCTGCCGCTACCCTGTGAGGCCGGGCGGGGCCGCTGCCGATTACGTCGGCGAGGCGGGTCGGTTAACTCGCGTGATAGCCGTTCGAGCGCCACACAAGGTCGTCGTCCTCGGTCGAGGCTGAGGCGGTGCCGAGCTTCCCGGCAAGGTATGACTGCACCGCCCCCGCGTCCCCCGGATGGATGAGAACCACGAACACGTGGGTCAATTCAACGGCTTTTGCGGCGGACAGCGCATCGTCGCCCGCCAGCAGGAACTCGGGCTCGCCGTCGTCATTGGCGGTGAAGTAGACAGGAGCGCACCGCCCTTCGGAAACACGCATCCGCGATTGCAGGTCCTGGGCCGCGACGCTGTAGGTCAGCGCCTCGATCTTTTCCGCGAACGCATCCGCGTAGGCCAGCACGTCGCCCAGAGGCATGCGGTGGAGCAGGCCAACGACCTGTCCTAGCCGCACCTCAACGGGCGCGTCGGATGATTGCCCGCCATGCTCCGGCTCAGCGTCGGGCTCACCCGCCGGTTTAGCGGCTGGCTCCTCCTCGACTGGCGCGGCTGGCACGTCGGGCACCAGGTCCACAGTCTCCTGCGCATCGTCGATCCCCTCCGGGCGATCTTCGACGGAAGGCTCGTCCGATGCCGCGGTTTCGACGGGCGGCTGCTCGGCCGCAGGCGGCTCGGACGGCGTTTCGTCGAACAAGGACTGTCCGGTCTGCTCCGGTGGCGTCGGCGCAGCGGGTGCTGGCGTCGGCTCCGGGGGCGTCGCTTCGGTCTGCGGTGTCGTGTTGGCCATCGTCCTGGTCTTTCTCGTGCGCGGCATCGGCGATGCACTCCTGTCCTCGCCGGGCGTGCCCACGGGCGTCCCGGCGAACTCGTGGTCAGCCCTCCAGCTGACGCATCAGCGCGTCGAGCTCGGCAGGCGGCAGCTTGGCGAAGTCCGCGTCCGACATGTTCAGGAGGTCGGTCGCCTGCTTCATGGGTGCGGCACCTGGCGTCGCAGAACGCGCGGGCGCAGACGACAGCGTCGGCACGGGAGCGGGAGCGCTAAGCCGAGGATCGGTTGCGGCAACCGCACTCGGCGCGGCGATCAGGTTTCCCGAACGGTCGATGATCCCGGCCCGCATCATCCGGCCCGCCATCTCGGCCAGCGTAAGAACCGCCAGATCGCGGCCATCCCTGATCCCGGCGAGTTCCTCCGCACTGTACCCCATCTCGCCGCCGAACTGGTGAACCGCTGGCGCGCGTTGATCGAAATCGGGAAACGCCTGACGCGCCAGCCCGACGGCGGCGTCGATCTGAGCGGCATGTTCGTCTGCCTCGATCCGCGCCCGATCGGCAGCGAGCCGCTCCTCGTGGATCTGAAGCGCCGCTGCGTCGGGATCCGATGCCAGCTTCTCGCGGAAGTCCTTGTCGCGCTGCTCGATCGCCGCGCGATCGGCGGCGGCTCTGTCGTTGGCGGCCTTCACGCGCGCGTTGATCTGTTCGAGCGTCTCGCCGCGCTGACGGTTCTGGAACGCCTCGCGCTTGGCGCGCTGCTCCTGATTGAACGCGATGCGCGCCAGCTCCTCGGGCGTCTTGCCCGCGTTCGCCGCCTGCCATGCCGCGAACTTCTCGTCGTCGGTCTGCTCTGGCGCTGGAGGCGCAGGCGGCGTCGGGGTGGCAGGTCCTGGTTCCGCTGGTGCAGGCGCAGGTGCCGAGGGCGGCGCGGGAGCAGGTGGCGCATCGGCCGCCGGTGCTGGCGTAGCAGGCGCACCCTCCTGCTCGTCGACGGGCGGAACCGTCTGGTCTGTCGTCATGAAGCCTTCGAGCTGGCGGAGCTCTTCGGCGGAGAGGTCGTCGGCCATGGATCAATCCTACTGCGGGGGTGGAGGTGAGAGCGGCGGGGGCGACATGCCGGGCGGCGCGGGCTTGAGGGGCAGGGGCATGCCGGGTTGCCAGTCGGGCGGCGGCATCTGGCCCGACGTCAGCATGTGCCACTCCATCAGCCGCTTCCAATCGTCGCGGATGTGCGGCTGCATGGGCATCAGGTCGATGATCGAGGGTGGGACCGGCACGCCCGCCTTGGCGAGCTGGGGCAGGGTGGTCTGCATCACGCCGAGCGTCGCCATGCGGTCGTTCACCGTGCTGTTCGTCTCCTCCACGGTGACGTCGTAGCGGCCAAGCTGCATCTGCTGCGTCATCTCGACATACGCCGCACCCTCGGGGCCCAGGATGCGCATGCGGCGGCCAGCCGAAATGTATGTCTGGATGTAGGCGAGCAGCACCATGCCGAGCGCCTTCTTCGACATCCGATAGCCGTCGAAGATGGGGGCCTGCACCGTCTTCGCAGCCTTCTGCCGCATCTCCATGACGATGCCGGGATCGGACGCCTGCCGCACGCCTGCCATTTCCGCGTTGACGCCGCTGATCTCGCGCATGGACTGCGGGCGGGTGAACGCCATGTCGATGATGTGGCGCGGGACGGGCGCGACCGGGATCGGCTCGGGCTTGCCCGCGCTCTTGTTGTACTCGAGCATGGCTCCCGGCAGCGCGATCTTGGTCTGCCACTCGGGCTTGTTGTGGAACGAGCCCTTGGGCCCGTACCACGCCTGTTTCGGCATGAGTTGGGTCAACTGTACGATCGTCGACTGCTCGATGTTGTGCTGGCTCTGCGCGTCGATCAGCGGCCGGACCAGGCCGAAGTACTCGGCCTCGACCTTGTCGTACAGCCCGCGTATCGCGACGTACGGGATGCGCTTCAGCCCCTTCAGCGGCGACGGCATCTTGGTCAGGATCGCGCCGTTGCACCACATCGCCATGTAGAAGCGCTTCACCGGCCGCTCCTTCGCCTGGAGCGGCGGCGGCATCTGGATCGTCGGCAACGGAGGTGGAACGAGACCGAGCGCGGACGCTTCCGCGACGTCGGGCGTGGGTGGGGTGAACGTCGCCGCGCCCGCCATCACGGCCTGCATCGCCGCCTTCTGCTCCGCGGCGCGCACCGCCTTCTTCGCTTCGAACTCCTCGGGCGCCATTTCGATGAGCAGCCCGGTCGCCTCGTCGACAACCACCCAGCCGGGCTCGATCTGGTGCCACCAGGTTTCGGTGACAGCCCACAGTTTGCGCTTGCTGTCGTAGGTCTTGAGCGACTTCTGGTCGCCGGGCGTCGAGTAGATGTCGCGCGCGCCCGACGCGTCGGTTTCCACGATGCTGTCGCCGAGCGTCTGCGAACCCATCACCGCCATGCGAAAGCCGGGGAAGTCGCCCGATGCCGGGAACCTGGCTTCACCCTCGTCGTCGGTCATGTACCGCACGCGATGGCAGTACCGGCTGTTGCCCGACGTGGGATCGATGTCCTTGCCTATCGGGTCATCAAACATCTCGGTGTCGTCGATCGCGAGCAGCTTCAACGTCCCCTCGGGATCGTCGAAGTAATCCATGTCGGGGACGATCCACCCCTCGCCGCAGATAAGGTTTGCGCGGAACGCCTGCGAGAGGGAGAACTCGCCGCCGCACCCATCCAGCACCCATTTGAGGATGCGGTTCAACCCGTACGCGGCTTCGTCGTCTTCCTCACCGGTCCCGTAGAACTTGATCTCCTGGCGGTTCGTCCGCTCCTCGCCCTCAACGGCCGAAATGATCGACAGCAGCATGTTGAGCGTAAGGACAGGGCGCTTCTGCCGCTTGGCGATCGCGAGGTCGGCCGGGTCCCACTGGTCGCCAGCGTAGAACCTCCAGTCTTTCTCGCGCTTGGGCCGCTGGTTCGCGATCGCGTCCCATGCCTCGCGAAACGTCGACCTGAGGTAGTCGAGCAGCTGATCGTCGGGGCGCTGATACGGTCCGATCGGCGCGGGCGCGGCGCGCTCCGCTGCGTCGACCCGCGCGTCGAGCGTGGCGGCGTCCTCGGCCGGCGGCAGGATGTCGTCAGCCATGTCGCGGCCCCCCGGCCCTCAATTGCTCATCCACGAGCCGGTAAGCTCGGGCTCCCCGTACCGGTCGTGGTATCTGTCCTTTCGCTCGGGCAGGAGGTCGAACTCAACGGCGAAGGTCAGAGCCAGCGCGTCACCGACGTCCGGAGACGGGAGCCGACGACGGCGCATATCTTCCTTGCTCTCGAGCGTCAGCACACCGTTACCACCGCTCGGCTTCTTCCGGATCGTCAGCAGGTCAGCGCGCAACTGCGCCTCGTTCGGTAACTCGACGTCGCCCTCGAGCCACTGGCGGGTCTCATCCCACATCGCCGCTCGCAGGTTGCGATAGAGGTTCGGGTCGGTCGCCGGGTTGCCGGTGTTGATGCCCCAGACGTGCTCGCCGTACCCCATGTCTTCGAGCGTCTCGACGACGCCGACGCCCATGCCGAGCTCCTCGAGGACGACCTCAGGTTCGAGGCCATGCTCCTCGCGATAGAAGCGAATTTCCCCAGCGATCCGGCGGGCGAAGTCTGTCGTGCGCGACCCGGTGATAATACGGATGCCGTCCAGCACCTTGCGGCCACGGCGCGGCAGGATCACGGAGCGATCGCCCCGACCGACGTCGCAGCCCAGGATCAGCCGCCAGCGCTGGAACAACGGTACGTTGCGCGTCATCGCCGCGTCAACGAGCTCCCGCGAGATGAACTGCGAAGGGTCGGAGCGCGGCGGCAGGCCGAGCACCTGGACGCGATAGCGATCGTCGTCGACGGACTTGTAGGCCGCCAGCATGTCGTCGGCGTAGGTCGCACCGACGAACGGGCTGTCCGTCGCCTTGATAACGAACGGCGTCCACTTGCCGGGCTTGTTCACGTCCTCCGGTCGGCGCGCGGCATAGTCGCCGAACACGGTGTGGTAGAAGAACCCTTCGGATCGCCGGGGATTGCTGATCGCCAGCCAGCGCGCCCCGTTCGTGGTCATGGCCCCGTTCGAGACCTCCCAGATGCTGTTCGGGATTTCCGCGGCCTCGTCGAAGACGAAGAGAACGTGCTCTTCGTGCACGCCCGCGAACGCGCCTGGGTTGTTCTCGTTGTTGGGAACGGCCGTCGCCTGCGCGCGCACGTCGCCAAAGCGGGTGAAGGTGGAGCCCTCCCACTTGAACCAGTCGCCGTTGACGGCGTTGCCGTTGACCTTCGCGAGCTCGCGCCAGAGGATTTTCTGCAGCTGAGTGTCGGTGTTCGCCGTAGCGCGGATTGCGAACGTTGGCCGCGTCGCCGCGAACCAGTGGATCGCGGCCGCCGCGAGGCCTGTCTTGCCCACGCCGTGCGCCGCGCTGATCGCGGTCCGCTTGTTCCGCATGATGCTCTCGCCCACGCGCGCCTGCCACTCGGCGGGCTTCATGCCGAGGATATCGATCATGTATCCGGGCAGATCGTCGAAATACGTTTCGGCGATGTGGCGGATGAACTCGGGCGTCTGGGTCGGAGAGGTCAAGCGTCGACCTCCAGCCGGTAGCCCCAGCCCCGCTCCGTGACGATCCGCAGGCCGTCGGGCAGCCGTGGCCGCAGCTTCGAAATCCGAACCTCGAGCGTCTTGGGCGCGGTGTCCGGCCGCGTGCATTGGGCAAGAAGTGCGAAGTGCGAGGCCCGCCCGGTGCGCGCCAGGACGAGAAGGAGGCAGCAGTCGCCAGACGTCAGGTTGGTCAGGCGCTGCCCGCGCCAGAAGGCCGCGGGGGGTTCCGTCGCGATCCGCAGGCCTCCCAGCACGGCGACCTCGCCGGGATCGTGGCCGCAGGCGAGGCAGGCGGTCACGGCGTGTAGGACGGCGCGCCGCCCGCGGTCAGCGCGCCGGTCAGCGTGACGTTGCCCGCGGAGCCCTGATTGCTGAAGGCGGGCGCAGCGCCGTCGTAGTAATAGGCAGGCACGTTGCCGGTCGGCAGCTCGCCGTTCGCACCGAGATTAACCGGTTGCCCGCCGACCGCAAACTTCGCGCGATTGGCGGCGACGGAGAAGTCGAGCGTCTCGGCGAGGTTGAGGTAGAAGTGGCCCAGATCGCCGGTCCACTGGCCGGAGCCCGTCGACGTTGCGCCAACGCCCACCTGCGTCAAGCTCTGTCCTGCCATGTCGACTGTCGTAATCGCAGTCGACACCATGAGCACCCCATTCACGTAGACGTCCCACTTTCCGCCGCCCCAAGAGGCGAGGACGTGATACCAGGTGTTGGTCGCGAACTGCGTGTTGCCAGCCGCGGCGTAGAAGGTCACCGTGTCGGTGGCGGTGTCGTTGTTCACCCGCATGGTGAGACGACCGCTGCTCGCAGTCGAGAGCTCCAGCACAACCGTGCTGCCGATCCGCCAGTGGAAGATGCGAGCGGTGCTGACGTTCCAGGTCGTCTGGGTATTGCGCAGCCACAACGACGCCATGCCGATCGCGCCTGCGGGCACCGCGACCGAGCCGCTGGCGTAATAGTCCGTCCCGTCGAACGTCGCGCTGCGAGCCTGGAAGGCCGCTGCAACGGTGATGTTGAGGTCGGCCTGGTACGGCTTCACCGCGATCCCTTCGAACGGATAGGTCGCGGTTGCATCGTAGAGCGCCGGAACGTGCTCGATCAGGAACCAGCGATAGAGGTCGAGGTCGCGCGGTTGGAGCAGGCCGCCGTTGGCCTGGCCGCGAAGGTACGAGAGCGCGTCGCCTGACGCGAAGGGTTGCGACGGCGTGATCCGAACCCTGCCGCGCCGCGCTGCGCCCACCCCCGTGCCCGTATCGGTGATGGTCACCGTGCCGCGGTGCGAGGCCGGGTAGCTCGTCTCGATCGTCCGGAACACCGGCTTGCGCGCGCCGCCGCTGCGGGTGATCTCGACGCCGGTGACCGCCTGCTGGTGCGGCGCCGACCCGGTGTAGGCGGTACCGCGATGACCGGCGAGCGTCTTCAGGGTGCCGCCGTTGGGCAGCTTGACCGCGAACTCCGCCCAACTCCCGTCCGACGCGACCGTGGTGCCGTCGGGGTCGATCTCGGGCTCGCCGATTGCCATCCCCGCAGCGCGGAGCAGGGCGACCGCGATCGGCCAGGTCAACAGCACCTGGCCGTCGGGGTTGCCCCGATCCGGGTGGATGTCGGTCGACATGCCGCCGAATTTGCAGACGTGCGCCGACGGCCCGACCTCGATCCCGGCCGATTGCGCCAGCGTGTCACCGGCGAGCGCGTGCATCGTCGCGCGCGCGGGCTCGCGCAGCCGCATCGTCCCCGCGCCGTCGTTGCTGAAGTTCGGGAGCTCGGTCCCGCCTGCGGTCGAGTCCGGCAGGCCAAGGAACGGCATCGGCGTCAGGACGCGCCACTTCGTCTCGGCGCGCTTGAACAGCCCGCGGCCCTTCGCATTGGTCGCGGCCGAGGCGTCGAACAGGCAGTGGTCCACCCTGCGGCCGTTGTGCGTCGAGCCGAGCGCGAAGGCCGAGCCGTCCGCGTTCGCGCCGAAGTAGAACGGCCAGAACGACGCCTTGAAGGTCGCGATCGACCCGGCGTCGTTGTTGTACCAGCACTCGATCAGGTTCTGCACCGACCCGAACTCGCCCTCGATCGCGCTGACGACCGACGTGAAGTCGCTCCACGCGCGATCGTCGCTGCCGTCCGTCGAGTCGTCGTAGAGATCGGGACGGCCGGTCCCCGGCACTGCGCCGTCGCCCAGCACGAATTGTACTCCGGGGGCTGCGTACGCGAGCAGCGCCGAGAGCGCGGCCATCGCCGGGTTGACCTCGCCCGCCGCCACCGTCGTCGGGTTGACCACCGTGCGCACCGGGGCCGCGCCGGTCCCCGACTGGGTGAAGACGATTAGGTTGCCGTTTCCCGGCGTCGGCTGGGCGATGTTGCGGTAGAAGGAGCCCGTGTTGAAGACGTAGTCCTCCTCCGACTGCGCCAAGACGACGCCGGTCACGGTCGAGGGCGGGAGCGCGGCGCTGGCAATGGTGACCGCGCTCGCTCTCGGCGATCCGATAGCACCGGTCAGCGTCTCGATCAGGCCGTTCGCAATCGCGCCAGCCGCTCCCGAGCCGTCAAACGCGTACGTTCGTGCGCCGCTGTTCACCGCCAGCCCCGTCACATTGCTGGTGATGGTCGAGCCCGGGGTCGCTCCCAGGATGGCGCCGCTTGATGCCGTCCCGGCCGTGAGCGTGCCGGTGAGGGAAAGGGCAACAAGACCCAGCTCCTGCGTGCCAGCGGCGAAGTCAACCCGCGCCGTGCCGGTGCCGGGCCAGCCGACGAGGGCGCTCGCCGCGATCGAAGCAGTTCCGGGCCACTGAGCCATACGTCCCCCTCAGCTTGCGTCAGCGGGGGGACTGCGACGCGGTAGAGCGTCCATTATCAGCCGCGCCGCGTGTATCCTAGGGGGGCGGCCGCGCACGGGTCCCGCGGCGATCGCCCCCCCGTGTTCAGACCGGGATGTACGCCAGATCAAACACCGCCTTGGGTGACCAACTGACGTACCCGCGGAACCCGGGCACGTGCTCCTGCTGGCGATCCGTGTACTCGACGAGGTAGCCCTCATCCGCCCCGTGCTCATCGGCTGGCAGTTCCCAGCCGCGCAGCCGGTTGTAGTCGGCTCGGGTCATCGGGCGGGCATCGACAATCTTGGTGCCGATATGCCGCACCATGCCCTCGCCCGGCTCGAAGGCGGCGATCGGCTCGCGCCCGGTCGGCCGCTCGCTCCCATCGAGGTCCTGGGTCAGCGCGGGAACCACGGGATCCTCACGGCCTTGCTCCCCCTGGTACAGCCGCTCGCGCAGCTCGTACCCCATCAGCGGCCAGACCTGCCGAACCGCATCCTCGTACGCGAGCTTCTGCCCGAGCACCGGATCGAAGTTCCGCGCATCCGCAGGCGCCGACTTTCCGATGATCGTGAAGCCGTTCCGCAGCGCAAGGATGCAGATCGTGAGCGTCTTCATGCTCTCCGTCACCGGCGCGCCCGCGAACATCTGGTCGGCCGTGTTGAAGAACTCGCCGGCGATGTTCGCCTTGATGTCGTCCAGCGACACTCGCGGCGCGGTCCGCCCAGCAGCGCACTCCGCCTCGGTCGCGTTCAGCCCGTCGGTATCCATCATCAACTCCTCAGCGGCAGGGGAACAGCGCGCGGTGCCGCGAGGCCGCGCGCCAGATTTCACGGCCAGACCAGCACCACGCATGCCAGCGCGAGCAGCACCAGGATCACGAGTTCGTCCTCTCGCAGCGGTCGGCGGCGCATCATTCCGGATCCCGGTGCGAGCACCACCCGCGCGCCCCACAGCGGAAGCATGGTTCGCTCGGAAGCCTCGACCGCAAGCCCTCCACCACTTCTGGGTCCCGCATCGACCGCCTGTCGAACTGCGCTCGGCGCTCCTCCGCCATTCGCGCGCGGCCAGGCTGCGAAGCCCGCTTCGCTGCAACCATCTCCGCCCGAGCGCTGTAGCTCTCCATCCCGTTCTTCCGGCGAGACTTCACAGATCGCTCCAGCGGTTTCGGGCAGTGAGCGCTGGGGTGGGCAGGTATAGATCAGGTTCGGGGGCGGGACCCTTCTCGACGCACCCCCCCCCTACCGGGTCAGACGCCGACGCCGTGAAGCCGAGGCGCTGTAGCAGCCGCTCGGCGCGCGCATGCCGCTCAATGTCCGACATTCCACCTGCAATGCCGGACAGATCAGTCACCCGATTGGCTCGGGAGACGGGCGAGGCGCTGCTCGCGGCGCTGCTGGACCTCTGCGAGGATGGACTGCGCCTGGTGACCGTTCATCACGGCGATGTTGTTCACGATAGCCGGGCCCTTGGGCGGTGCCATGCCGAAACGGTCCATTAATCCGAGGCTTGCGGCCACTGCGGCGCGGTCGTCCTCGCTGGTTTCGATGATCTTCAGGAGCCGTCCGATCGCCGCCGCGAGGGCCGAGCCGTGCTGAAGCTTCAATCGGCGCACGATCTCGGCCTGCAGCTTGGGCTTCGCCAGATTGCGGAGGCCCATGTTCTCAGCGCCGCCACCGTAGCCAGCCGTCACTGCGGCTTCACCGGCGCGGCCACCGTTCTGGATGAAGGCGTCGACGAAGCGCGATTGGAGGTCAGTCAGACCCTCAGGCGGGAGCGTGACGAGAGACAGAGGGGCGGCAACACAGCCCTGCTCGATTACAACTGGCGGATTATCGTCGGTCTCGTCGCTCACCACAGCCCCCGAAAGCAGCACATATCAGCGGGTCGGAGTGCGGTCTAGAATATACCGGTGAACGGCGAATGGAGGGTCTGTTACCGTGTAACTGAGTAACCGGGCTTTTCGAAAACTATCTCGAATAATGGGGCTGCGCGCACAAATATCAGCCTGTCACCATCCACCCATATACACGCACATTGCTCAGTTACACAGTTACACCGTAACAAGGATGGGATTACAATAGCTTGCGCTGTTACCGAGCGTTACCGAAGGCGGGTTTGCTCGGTTACAAAGTGGGCGGGGTAGACGACGGGGCTTGCGCTTGGATGCGGATGGGTATAAAACATACCTTCCACAGCCAAGGAGCCTGCCATGTTCGTTTGGAGATCGACGTACGACGAGATCGTGCGGGATCGTGACCGCGCCGACGCTTACGCGTTGGAGGCGCATCGCCAGTTGGAGAAGCTGAGGGCAGAGAACGCCGGCAAGCAGATCGTCATTGATCGCCAGCACCGCGCGAACTGCATCCTCGATCGCAATGCCGAGCACCTCCAGTCGGAGGTCGACCGCCTCACAGCCGAGCTCGCCTCGCGCCAGGTGCCCGCCGTCCGCGGCACGCGCGGGCGCTTCGTGAAGCGGGAGGGCTGAGCGGTGGCGACATGCGTCAGCAGCTGTCGCGGTTGTCGACGGATCATCGACGGTGACGCTGTGCTCTGCGCTGCAGGGCACACGCATCATCCTCGGTGCCTCGATCCGCGTTCGCAACACGGACGGATCACCGAGCGCGACCGCCAGACCGTTGCTCTGCTCCTCGCCAGCCCCAAGCGCGCCGATCCCCGCGCGATCGTCGCCGATCAGGCCGACGCCGCCCACCTGCCGCTGTTCGTCGCGGCGAACGAGCCCACTCTGTTCTGAGAGGATCACCGATGACCAAGAACGACACCATCATCGCCAGCGCCGTCGCGCGTTGGAACGACCCTGACCGTCGCCCGCTGTTTCGCGGGTCGCTCGTCGACAGCGATGGGTGCATGTGCGCTCAGGGCGATATCCTGCACCACGAACTGGGCTGGTCGCTCGAACAGCTGCGCAGCACGCAGCAGGCAAAAGCCGACCTCGCGATCGCTGAGGCGCTAGGGATCAGCGTGTCGCATGCAATCCTGCTCCGCCAAGTGAACGATCAGGCGGACGGCGCGCCGTCGATCGTGCTGACCGAGCCGGAGAAGGTGCTCGGGCCGCAAGCTCGTACGATCCTCGCGTTCTGGCTCCACCTCGACCGGATGACTGCGGATGATTGGAGGGCCGCCTGGGCCGCCTGGGACGCCTGGGCCGCCTGGGACGCCAGGGCCGCCTGGGACGCCTGGGCCGCCTGGGACGCCAGGGCCGCCTGGGACGCCTGGGCCGCCAGGGCCGCCTGGGCCGCCTGGGACGCCTGGGCCGCCTGGGACGCCTGGGACGCCTGGGACGCGGCTGATATCGCTTATGCGGCTGTCGCAGAGGTCGCGGGCGCTAAGTGGCTGCCCCAGCATGAGGCTGGCGAGTTCGTGTTCCTGCCGATGTTCGGGTTCGCCGATCCCGAGGCGGTGCTCGCCACGAACGCGTCGTGAACGCGTTGGATCACCCGCGCGTGCTCGATGCACGCCGGATCGTCGTGGGCGCGGCAGGGCTGATCCTGGTCGTGCCCGCGATCCTGCTGGGCGTCTGGGTGGCGCTGCCAGCGTGACCGACATCGCAGCGATGATAGCCGAGCACGCAGCGCGGTTCGGCTATCGCCCTCGTGCCAACCGCAACTTATTCTCAGGGCACGGGCCTCACATGCCGGTCGGCGAGTGTGTCGAGCAGACCCTGTTCAACATGCTCGCCCATGCCACCGGCTACGATCACTGGATCTTCGCCTTCTCGGGCGGAAAGGACAGCGCAACCGCGCTCACCGTCATCATCACGCTGTGCGAGATGGGATTGCTGCCGCGTCCAAAGACGATCACCGTCATGTACGCCGACACTCGCATGGAGTTGCCGCCGCTCCAGGCGGCCGCCCGAGCGATGATGGGCCGCCTTCGCGCAATGGGCATCACCACTATGGAGGTCTGCGCGCCCATGGATGAGCGGTTCATGGTCTACATGCTAGGCCGCGGGGTACCGCCGCCTTCGAATACCTTCCGGTGGTGCACCCCACAGATCAAGGTTGAACCGATGACGGCCGCAATTGCCGAGCACGTCGGATGCCTGGGCGGCCGTGCTCTGACGATCACCGGCGTGCGCCGCGGGGAGAGCGCCGCGCGCGATCAGCGCATATCGCTATCCTGCTCACGCAACGGTGCCGAGTGCGGCCAAGGCTGGCTCCAGACCGATCTGCCGGGCGAGCTGACCGACACCTTCGCGCCGATCGACCATTGGTCCGTCTGTATGGTCTGGGACTGGCTCGACGTGTTCGGGCCGATGACCGAGTTCGGCGCGTGGCCCACCCGGATGATCGCGGAAGGCTATGGCGGCGAGGAGGATATGCGCACAGGTTGCGTAGAGTGCGCTCTGATCGAGCACGATGGGGCGCTGGGCTCGGTGATGCGCCTGCCAGGGTGGGACCATCTGGCGCCGCTGACCCGGTTGAAGCAGCTCTACCGCGAGGTGCGCAAGCCGAAGCACCGGAAGCGTCAGCCCGGCTGGCAGTATCGGAAGGACGGCACCCTGCAATCGAGCCAGCAGCGTATGGGGCCGCTGACGTTCGAGGCGCGCCTATGGGCTCTAGCTGAGGTGCTGGCCATCCAGGCCGAGGTGAACGCAGCTGCCGACCGGCTCGGCCGTGAAGGCATGATCTTGATCAATGCGGAGGAGGAGGCGCGCATTCGCGAGTTGATCGCGCTGAAGACATGGCCGAACGGCTGGACAGGCGAGGAGCCGAACGCTGACGTCTGGCTCGATAGCGTGCACAACGACGGCACGGTGCAGCCGATCCTATTCCGAGACCTCCTCGGAGCCTAGAGCTTGCCGCCGCCCGACTGGCGCGTAGAACCGCACCTCCACAGCCATGGAGGACAGCATTGACGCCCACCCGCTACCGCTACCGCGTGACGGTCTTCGACGAGCCCCGCGGTGAATGGCGCGACACCGCTCAACACGCGAAAGACGACGCGATCGCCGCGGGGCTGGCGTCCTGGGACGAAAGCGAGCGCGCGTATTACTTGGCCGTTCCGGTGTCAATCGAGCGCGAGGCGGTGAATTGAGACGCGCGCGCGACGTTGTCATGCTGGTGACCGCGTTGCTTTTCATGGCCGCGCTCGCTGCCGATGCCGTGCGTATGGTGATCGGATGAACGAAAAACCCCCGCCACGGCAATGACGGGGGTTCACGGTGTCTGTCGGTGACCCTGGGTGCACATACACCCGCGTTGGCATTACTGCAACGAAAGAACCCCCGCCGCGGACTGCGTGACGCGACGGGGGTTCGGTGCCCACAGCCATGCGAGCCGTGCCGCTCTACGCGTTGTCGTGCCAGCCGTCCATACCGTCGAACCCAGGCCCTCCCGCCAGCGAGTGGCGAGCCTTAGCGTCGGGTGACATGAACACCTTCGTCGGCGGAGCACCAGCGTAGGGCCGTTGAACGACCGCAACCCACTTCAGCCCACGCAGGGCCGCCCCGGCCTGTCGCGAGATCGCCGGTGTCTGCCGCTCGACCGGCACCTTCAGGCATTGGTTCAGCACATCCGCGATCGTCACCTGCGTTCGGCCGCCCTCCGCGATCCACGATGCGATCGTAGGTTCCCACGGCGACGCCTCGCGCCGCTTCTCCTGCTCCTCGCGCGCCAAGTCCGCGGCCTCGCCCTCGAGGTGCCACTTCTCTCCCGAACGATACGCGGCGACGGCTTCCGCCCACAGCTTGTCGCGGTCGGCGAGGATCCCGGCCAGGTCGACGCGCCCGCAAGCCACGGGGAAGAACCGCCGGTTGCCCGTCTGATCCTTCAGATAGCCGATACCCTCGTCGGGGTTCACCGTGCCCCAGAGCACCGTGCGCCGCTTCACCTTGATCGGCATGCGCTCGTACGGCGGCCGGTACTTGTCCTCGACGCGCGATAGGAACGCCTTCACGTCGCCGATGTCCGCCTTGCCCATCTTGTTGAGTTCGGCGACCTCGACGCACCATGAGCCCTGGAGCTGTTGAAAGCTGTCCTTCGAGTGGAAGTCGGGCAGATTGTCGGTGAAGAACCGGTCACCGTAGAGGTACCGCAGCGCGGTGGACTTCCCGAACCCCTGGGGGCTCTCGAGGATGGCCATATCGTCGTTCTTCACGCCGGGCGACAGCGCGCGCGCGACCGATCCGATCAGCGTCTTGCGCGCCACCGCGCGGACGTACTCGGTGTCGGGGGCGAGCAGGTATTCAGCCATCCAGTCGCTGAGGCGCTTCTTCCCGTCCCACTTCAGTCCGGCGAGGTACTCGGTCAGAGGATCGTAGGACTGCTTCCGAGCGTCGGCGATCATCTCATCGGCGACGTCGGTCTTACGCGCACGGAACGCGTTCGCGTGCATCACCCGCCGGAACTCCGCGATGTGGAAGTCCTCCAGGTCGTTGCCGTCGAGCTCAATCGTGCGGGTGAAGGTGTTGAACCGCAGCCGGCCGCGCAGGTGGCGGTGGTGCTCGATATACATCGCCACGCCCATGACGTTCGAGCCGTCGGGGTTCCCGTTGGCGGTCTTCGGCAGGTTGCTACGCCAGCTCTCGTCCTGGACACGGTCTATATCGACGATCGTCGCGCCGGGCTCCGCGTCGACGGCATCGACCGAGCGCAGCGCGCCGAATATCTGGGCGCCGACCGCCTCTGTCCCCTGGACGCGGCCGAGGTCGTCGAAGTCCGTCCGATCGCGCGCGGGCCCGGCGTCAAATACCGGCGTGATCCAGCGACAGCCGATCGCCTTGGCCGCGGCTTCGGCCTTGGTGCGCCCGGCGTTCTTCCACGGCTGACCGTTGCCGCGCTCCTTCCAGTCCTCGGGCGCGACCGCGTCGTCGTCGCCTGCGATCAGGATGGTGGCGAGTTGGCGGTTGCGCGCGAAGTCCTTCGCTACCGGGATCAAGTTGCCAGCGTCGATTGCCGCAACGACCGAGAGTCCGGTCGCCTCCCAGATCTTGAACGCGGTGGCGACGCCCTCGCATAGGACGATGACGGAGGTGTCGCCTTTCAGAGAGAACCAGCAGCCCTCCTTGCGCCCGGCTTTGAGGAACCGCTTCGATCCGTTGCCGTCGATCAGCTGGAGGTTGGTCAGCTGGGGCTGACCGTTCATGTCAAACGCATACATCGGCACGGCGAGCAGCTGGGTGCCGTCCTTGGCCGTGTAGGTCCGCAGTCCGCGCGCGATCGGGATGCGCTTGCGGGCGAGATAAGGGTGGCCCTCGACGTTCGCGTCGGCCTTGCCCCACATCGAAGAGGCGTTCTCGGCGATCTCGGCCTGCTTCGCCTCGCGCGCCTGGGCGGCCTCAGCCTTCAGCCTGGCGCGTTCGCGAGCGATCGACCGGCGCTCCGCGTCGGTGAGCTCCAGTCCCTGCTGCTGGTGCCAGGACCATTCCTGGTGCTCGCCGGTCTTCCAGTCGCCGAACCACGCAACTGGATAGTCGCCGGTCTTCAGCTTGTACCAACCGTTGCCCTTGCCCTTTTTGTCGCCAGGCGCGTCGAACCGCACGAAGCCCGACGTGTCGGGCTCGATACGGCCCGGCTGGAAACCAGCCGCGTGCATCGCGTCGGCAAAGGCGCGTTCGGCTTCGGATTGGCTGGGGGCGAGGCGGGCGCTCACCACGTCCGCTCTACGATTTCGGGCCACGTTCGACCGTTCACGTCAACCGCTACGACGATGAAGCAGGTAGCGGTGTTCGTTGTAACCCTGTCGGTCAACACCTCACCCCACTGCGGGTCGATGCGCCAATGATGGTTGGTCGGCGAGCCGCGGGAGGACAAAACGCACGGCGTGACCCAGCCTTTCAGAGGCGTGCGGCGCGCGGCCGTCATCGCGCCTGCGGCCCCAGATCGCGGCACACGCGCCGCCACAGCTTTTCCGCCGCGGCGACGGTGATCTTCATCCGCCGCGCGGCCTCGATCACGGAGGGGCACCCGCCCGCCATGTGTTCGGCCAACCGCTCGATCGGTGTGGCGCGCGCCATCACCCGCGCCCCAGCAGGTCGCAGCCGAACGGTTCCCGCCCATCGTGTTCGAGGTCGGGCTCGTCCGGCTCCGGGTCCGGATCGCCGTCGAGCAGGTCGAGGACGTCGATCATCGCTTGCACCACCCGCGAGAGGGTGCGCCGCAACTCGGCTCGGCTGGACGTTCGTCATCACTGCCCCCGGCGCATGCCGTCCAGGAACTCTTCGGGGGACCGGAACACGATGTACCGCCCCCCGGCGGCTTCCCAGCGGGCTTGAAAGTTGACCTGCACGACGCGTTGCTGACCGGTGGCGGTCTTGCCTTCCCCGGCGATCGGCAGACCCTCGTGGACGCCCATGATGTCGCCCGACCCCAAGCATCCGAACACGATCAGCCGCGCATCGCGCAGGATCACCATGCCGCGCTCCACGACGATCGTCGCGCCGGGTGACCGCGCGACGCGCTGCCCCTGCCACGCCTGCCCGGTGTTGTTCCGGTACAGCAGCGTGCGGGGCAGGGCGGTCGCAGCGACCAGCGTGTCCTGCAGGATGCGCTGTTCGGATTTAGCCACGCAGGCCTCCGAGCGTCTGTTCGATATGCCCGAGCATCATGGCGATGCCGGTCTGTTTATCCGTGCCGCTGAGCGCATCCGCGATCCGCTTGAGGCTGATCGCTATGCTTGCCTCGAAATCGATGTAGTCGCCCTTCACCGCGTCGGGCTCGACCTTCGCCGCTACTGCCTGTTCGTCCTCGTCCATGTCACTCTCCCCGGCTGTGGAAATCATCGCGCACCGGCGGCACGACGGCCGCCCCGGGCGTATTGCTGACGCAGCTCGATCTTTCGGCGCGCCCAGGCTTCGGCTTTCGGATAGCCGCGCTCGCGGCCGAGCCTGACCAGCTCGACCAGCGTCTTGGCCTCGCGCTCCTCGCGCTTCCTCGCTTCGGCCGCCGCACGCTTCGCGACCTCGCGTTCGGCGATCCCCAGCCGCTTCAGCTCGAACAGTTCGCCCTCGGTCGCCGCGATCTGCCGCGCCTCGACCGTGAACGCGTGTCCGCAGCCCGGACATTCGCGCACCGACGACGGCGTGACCTGATAGCAACCCGGGCACTGGTGGATCGGCATGCCGTCGGACAGCCGCCCGCCCGAGCCCTTCTTCTTGCCTTCGAGAGACCACACCACGTCATCGTCGGGCAGACCGAGACCCCGCAGCGCGTTGCCCGCATGGTCGAGGATCACCGCGCCCGCCTTGCCCGGCGCGATCCGGAGCGCGCGGCCGCACTGCTGGCGGTGAAGCCGCAGCGACGACGTGGGCCGGACCAGCCCGACATAGCCGATGTTCGGCACGTCATAGCCTTCGCCGAATAGGTCGACGTTGCACCCAACCCGGATATCGCCAGCGCGGAACGCCGCGTCGAACCGGTCGCGCTCGCGCGCCGACATCGACCCGTCGACGTGCGCGGCCGGGATCCCCGCGGCATTGAACGCGGCGGCGAGGTGCCACGAATGCTCGCGGTTGACCGCGAACACGATCCCTTGCTCGCCATCGGCGCGCGCGCGGTATTGCTCCACGACGTCGCCGACGATCTGCGGGCGGTCCATCAAGTCGCCCAGGTCGCCCCGGTTGAAGTCATCGCCCGCGCGCACCCCGACAAGGTCCGGCGCGCCCGGCGCGAAGTAGGTGAACCGGGACAGGAACCCCATGCGGATCAACTCGGCGGTCGACGGTCCGCAGATCATCGCATCGAAGTGCGCGCCGAGCGCGCGACCTGCGAGGTCGCACGGCGTGGCGGACAGTCCGATGTGGATCGCCGCGGGGAACCGCTCCTGCACCAGCGCCCAAGTCGCCGCGACGCCGTGGTGCGCCTCGTCCCAGATGATGACGTCTGGCGCGGTCACCGTGTCGAGCCGCAGCGCGAGCGTCTGCACGCCGCAGAGCTGCACGAGCTCGTGCCCGGCGATCGGGAAATCGGCGGCGATGAACCCATGCGCGATGCCGACCGCCTGGAACGTCGCCGAGGTCTGCCGGATCAGCTCCTTCCGGTGAACGACGAACCATACCCGCAGGCCCCGCGTCCGGACGCCGCCGATGATGAACGCCGCGATGACCGTCTTGCCGCCGCCGGTCGCCAGCTGGATCAGCAGCCGCCGGATGCCGCGGCGCAGGTGCGCGCGCGCGCCCTCGACGAGCGCCGCCTGAAACGGCCGAAGTTCCATGGTCAGGCGGCGACGCGGGCGCGACGGGTTGCCGCTGCGTCTGCGAGCTCCTCATGCGTCGCCAGCGCTGTTGCGACGAAAGCCTGCCAGTACGGCGCCGGGATGCTGTCGAGCCGCTTCCACGCTTTCGTCGTGTTCGCGTCGACAGCCGGTCGGCCTGCATCGGTCTCGTGCCGCGAGATCGACTTCGAGGTGGCAGCGGGACCGCCGGCGCGGTCGATGATGTCTCTGTGCGAGACGGGTGAGACGTCAACCATTCTCAGTAGGTATCTTTTATACCGGAACCGCGCAAGCGACTTTGGTAGGTCTTATACCCATGCTCGCGATAACCTCTCTCCATATGAGCGAAAGAAGCGATCGACTGCGCGCGGCCATGAAGCGCGCCAAGCTGACCCAGCGCGATGCGGTCGACCGCTATGGCTGGAACGCGAACACGCTCAAGAGCAACCTCAACGGCGCGATCGACTTCTCGTACGCCAAGGCCCAGGTCTATGCCGGTCGCCTGAAGGTGCGCGCGGAGTGGCTGTACAGCGGCGAGGGGCCGATGGAGGTAGCGCCGCAGTCGCGACGTCCTGTGATCGAGATACCTGTAATCTCGTGGGTGAGCGCCGGGCAACTGGCCGAGGTGGGGCAACTCGACGCGATCGAGGAGCTGGAGCGGATCACGGTCAGCGGCATGCCGTCCGGAGAGTATTTCGTGCTCGACGTTGTGGGTGACAGCATGGATCGCGTCTCGCCTGACGGAAGCCGGATCGTCGTGCGTCACGAGCGGACCCGGCCGCTACCCGGCGGCTTCTACGTCCTCGCTTCGGACGGGCAGACGACGTTCAAGCGCTTCTATGATGACCCGATCAGGTTCGAGCCGTTCTCTACCAATCCATCGAACCGCACGATCTTCCCGCGCGCAGATGGGTGGGAGGTCGTCGGCCAGGTTGTTCGCAGCTTCATCGATCTGGATAAGGGATGACCATGAAGAAGACGGTTTTGGCCGCCGCGCTGTTTGCCGCCCCGGCAACCGCGGCGGACTGGTATCAATTCGCCACCACGGACGATGGCGCAGTGTACTTCGCCGACCGGGAAACATCGCTGAACGATGGCACGTTCGCTTGGGTCTGGGTGCGGTCCGATCTGTCGCGGGTCAAGAGCACGAGCAACCGGGCAACGAAAGAGCTGTGGCGCTTCAATTGCAAGATGTCGACGTCAATGACCGTCAGCCACATCGCCTACAGACCGGACGGCACCGTCGCGCAATCGCGCCACTTCCCCTTGGACAATTCCTACCTGTACGAACCGGTCGCGCCCGACACGCTTGCCGATGTCGTCATGCGCGATATCTGCTCCGGCATTCGGTAGCCGAATAAATCGGCTCCGGTAGATTTTATACCTTTCCATTCGCATGCGTCGGGTATAAACCATACCCGTTCACCGCGAATGGGAGATGCCCCGTGTCCATCAACCAGCCCCCCGCCATCACCGGCTGGGGCTTCGTCGACATCGACGCCGAAGTCTACCACGCCGACCCCGCGCCGCGCCCGTCCCTATCGTCGGGACTGCTCGCCACAATCGTCACCGGCACGCTGGCCGAGGCGCGCGAGGGCCATCCGCGGCTCGGCCCGCCGAAGGATGCCGAGGACGACAACAAGAAGTTCGACATCGGCACGGTCGCGCACACGCTGGTGCTCGGCAAGGGCCGTGAGATCGACGTCATCGACGCCGACGCGTGGACGACCAAGGCGGCGAAGGAAGCCCGCGCCGCGTCGAAGGCTGCGGGTCGCTGGCCGGTGCTTGCGCGCCAGTTCGAGCAGGCGACCGCGATGCGGACTGCGCTGTTCGAGCAACTCGCCGACATGCCGGACGAGCGCGACACGTTCACGGCCGAGCATGGGGTCGCCGAGCAGGCCGGGTTCTGGCAGGAGCAGACGCCGCTGGGCAAGATGTGGGGCCGGGCGCTCTACGACTGGCGCGCGACCGGCTGCCTCGCGATCCGCGACTACAAGACGTACAACGGCCAGCAGGGCGCGGATCCCGACGGGTTCATCAAGGGGCTGATCGGCACCGGCAAGGACGTCCAGGACCCTTGGTACAGCCGAGGGGTCGCTGCGATCGCCGCGCAGGACGCGGGTGAGGCGATCGACTGGCACGACGTCGACTTCAAGTTCATCGTCCAGGACCCGAACCCGCCGTACCTCGTCGCCGTCGTGGCGCTGAACGATCGCCGCTGGTCCGGCGAACGATGCCAGTGGGCGCTGGACCGTTGGGCCGCGGCCGCGGGCGCGAACCTGTGGCGGGGGTTCGTTCCTGAGACGCACTACGTCGACCCGCCCGCCTGGGCGCGCCAGCAGTGGGAGGCGCGGATGCTGCGCGAGTGGGAGGCGGAGCAGCGGATGCTCGACACCGGCCGCCCCGCGCTCGCGCTCAAGGAGCCGGACGCGTATCGGATGGAGCAGGCGGCGTGACCGCGCTGGGACGGCTGGCCTGGGCTCCGCAGGCGGCGCGCGCGGACGACAAGGACTTCAACACCTTGGAGCGCGCCGGGCTCGCAGTACGCACCGCGCGGCGCGTGGGGGAGGGCAAGGTCGAGTGGCGGATCACCGCCGCCGGGGCCGAGAAGCTGTATCCGGCGATGAGGGTCGCGGCATGAGCGGCACTCCCATGGGGGTCACAAGCCCGGCATTGCGGCGGGCCGCCTTGGCTATCCAGCGGATCGACAGTGCGCTTGAGGGGCTGCACCGGCCGAGTACCGCCAAGCTGCTGCGGGAGAACCGAGCGACGATCGCTGACTTATCGAAGGAAAATCGTCGGCTCCGTTCGATGATCGCGTTCGGCGAGCGTCTCGGATGAGCACGTTCCAGAAAGCGACTCGCGCCAACATCCCGCTCCTCGTCGCGGTCGAGGGCGCATCGGGGTCGGGCAAGACCAAGTCCGGCCTCGAAATTCTTGCGGGCATCGGTGACGCCGTCGCCGCGCGCGAGGGTCGCCCTGCGCGCCTCGGCGTGATCGACACCGAGAACCGGCGCGCGCTCCACTACGCTGACGACTACGACTTCATGCACCTCGACATGAAGCCGCCCTTTTCGCCGCTCGCGTTCGGCGACCTGATCGACGAGGCGGAGCGCGCTGGCATCGACGCGCTGATGATCGACAGCTTCAGCCACGAGTGGGCGGGGGAGGGCGGCGTGAAGGAGTGGGCCGCCACGCTTGAGGCTGGCGTGCCGAAACCGGGCATCCAGAACCCGGAGAGCTGGAAGCGCGACCACTGGCAGGTTCAGCCGGTCAAGAGCCCGGGTAACTGGTCCGAACCCAAGTCGGCCGTGAAGCCCGGTCACAAATGGCTCGTCGCGAAGATGCTCCGCGCGCCCATGCACATCGTCCTCTGCCTTCGCTCGGAGGAGAAGATGCTGATGCGCCAGGTGCCGAAGCTCAACCGCGACGGCGAGCCCGAGTTCTACAACGGCAAGCCGAAGATGGTGTCGGAGGTGATCCCCGCCGCAGACCGCCCGCTGCTCGAACGCTGGGTACCGCAGTGCGAGAAGGACTTGCCGTACGAGATCACGACGGCGCTGCTGTTCCTGCCCGACACGCCCGGCGTGCCCCATGTCCGCAAGGTCCAGGAGCAGCACCTCGCGCTGATCCCGCTCGACCGCCGCATCAGCCGTGACGTCGGCCGCGCGCTCGCGGAGTGGGCGGACGGCGCGAAGACCGCCGATCCCCGGTCGCGCGCAATGGCCGACATCGAGGGCGCGGCGACGCTCGACGACCTGCGCAGCGTGTGGCGCCGGGACAGCAAGGCCGCGTGGTGGGGCAACGTCGAGCCGCTGTTCAACGCGCGCCGCACAGCACTGACCCCCGCCGATCCCGAACCCTCGCGCGACGACGGGCCAAACCTCGAACCCGAAGGAGACGATTATGTCGGCATCTGACACCATGCCGCTGCCGATCCCCGCGGACGACAGCACCCCCACGCTTGCCGACCGCATGGACGCGCTGCGCGAGTTCTACGCGAACGGCGTCTCGGACCTGATGGACCGTGTGCTGGCGCAGTTCATCCTGCCGAATGACCAGTCGACGCTTGCGCTCGACTTCGCCCAGGTCACCGCGTTCCTGATGTGCATCAAGGTCGTCGAAGCGCGCGGCCAGGCGCTCAACCGCGAGAACCTGCTCGCGGTGTGGTGGCCGTTCCAGAAGGCGCTGAAGGATGACGTGCCGGGGATGCTGCGGCAGTTCGCCGAGGCGGCGGCCGTGCAGGGGCGAACGTCGTGACCCCCGCCGCGTACCCGCTCGCATGGCCCGCGGGCGTCCCGCGGTCGCATGGCAAGGCGTCGTCGCAGTTCAAGACTGCGCTCTCCGCCGCGCTCAAGAACGTGAAGGGCTCGCTGGAGTTGTTCGCCAAGGACAGCGGCAAGGCGGTCACCGACATCGTGCTGTCGTCGAACGTCGGCGGTCTGGACGTGAAGCCCCCACAGGATATCGGCGTCGCAGCATGGTTCACGTGGGACGGCGAACAGCGCTGCATCGCCGTCGACCGCTATCCAAAGGTCGAAGACAACCTTCAGGCCATCCACCATATCATCGAAGCGCGCCGGACGGAGATGCGTCACGGCGGCCTGCATATTGTCCGCCAGACCTTCAAAGGCTTCACCGCGCTACCCGCGCCGCGCGGATGGGCCGACGTGCTCGGCTTCGGTCCCGGAACCAGCGTCAGCAAGGCGAGCATCGAAGCCGCTTACCGAGACCGCGCCAAGACCGCGCACCCGGATCGCGGCGGATCGGCGACAGCGATGGCCGAACTGGCCGCTGCCCGCGACGCCGCCCTCGCCGCGATCCCCGCTTGACCCCCACAGCCAAGGAACCCCCATGTCCAAGATCACGCGCCTGCAAGCCGACAATTTCAAGAAGCTCTCCGTCATCGACATCCGCCCCGGCGCGGGCGTCGTCCCGATCCGCGGGCGCAACGCGCAGGGCAAGTCGTCCACCCTCGACGCGATCCAGGCGGCGCTGGGCGGCAAGCGCGTCATGCCATCCCGCCCGGTGCGCGCCGGCGAGGACGAGGGCGCGATCCGACTGGAGCTCGACAACGGCTCCGTCATCCTGCGCCGGTTCACCGCCGACGGCCGCGACACGATCGAGGTCACGAACGGCGAGGGGTTCAAGGCCGGTTCGCCGCAGAAGATGCTCGACGGGCTGTACGCGTCGGTGGCGTTCGATCCGCTGGCATTCACGCGGCTGGAGCCCGCGAAGCAGTTGGCCCGCCTGCGTGAGCTGGTGACGCTCGACATCGACGTCGACGCGGAGGAGCGCGCGATCGCCGCCGACTATGAGAAGCGCCGCGACCAGAACCGGGAGGTCGAGCGCGAGGCGGGGCGGCTGCGGGATATGTCGCTGTTTGCCGACGCGCCAGCCGAGCCGGTCGACGAAGCCGCATTGGAGGCGACGATCGCCGGGGCGGTCGAGGTGAACAGCGACATCGAGCGGCGGAAGCAGGCGCGCGAGCAGGCGGCGATCAAGGTCGACGAGCATCTGGCGACGTCCGAGCGCTGGACGGCAGAAGCCGCGCGGCTTCGGGATGAGGCCGCACGCGCCGATGAGCACGCGTTCAAGGCGGCAGGCGATGCGCAGGCACTACAGGAACGGCTGGACGCCGCCGACCCGCTCCCCGAACCCGTCGACGTCACCCAGGCGCAGGCCGGCCTGCGCATCGCGCGCCAGGCCAACGCGAAGATCGACGCCAACCGCCAGCACGCGGCGCAGGAGAAACTGGTAGAGCGGCTGAAGACCGAAAGCGCTGGCCTGACGACCGCGATCGACAGCCGCCGCGCCGCGATCGCCGCGTCTATCGCCCGCGCCGCCATGCCCGTGCCCGGCCTAGCGTTCGGCGATGGCGAGGTGCTGCTCAACGGCCTGCCCCTCGATCAGGCCAGCAGCGCCGAGCAGCTCCGCGTGTCCACCGCGATTGGAATGGCGACGTCGCCGAAGCTCCGCGTCATGCTGGTGCGCGATGGCTCGCTGCTTGACGATGACGGCGAGCGCATCCTCGCCGAGCTGGCGGAGGCGAACGACTTTCAGCTGTGGGTCGAGGCGGTCGACACCAGCGGGAAGGTCGGCATCGTGCTGGAGGACGGCGCGGTCGTGTCGATCGACGGCGAGCCCGCGCCGGAGCCGGAGGCGATTGAGAAGGTCAAGCGCCGCGCGAAAAAGCCCGAAATTACGGCGTCGGGGCCTGAAACGATCAACGTCGAGGCATCGCTCGACAGCGGACGCGACGAGACGTTCAGCGCCGAGCCGATCACCGACGACCAGGACGGCGACGTGCAGCCCGAGGCCGACACCCTGCCGTGGGAGGATGAGGCCGACCGCCGGTACGACCAGCGGCGTGCGGATGAGGACATGGCCGCCGATGAGCAGGCCACCCGCGTTCCGGCGCAGAGCCTGTTCGATTGAGGAGGTGACGATGAAGATGAGCGACACCATGCGAGCCACGCTGAAAGCCATCGTCCGCGAGGGGCCGGTGGACCGCTGGCCGAACAACCCGAGCCTCTCCGCCTTGGAACGTCGCGGGCTCGTCACGAAGACGCAGAGCAAGTCCGCGCCGCATCTAGCGATGTGGACCGCTACCGACGCCGGTGCTGCGGCTGTGGCGAGGGTCTGATGTCCGCCACCCACCCCCGCGGCCACAACGGCGACGGCCTGTCGCTGGAGGAGCAGCGCAAGCTCTGGGACCATATCCGCGCGCTGGAGGTCCTAGAGGAGCAGAAGGCCGACATCGGCCTCGACATCAAGATGCGGAAGGAACTCGCGAAGGCTGACGGCTTCGACAACAACATCCTGGCCGTGATCCTGAAACGCCGAAAGGCGGGCGAGGGCGAGACCCGCGCGGCCGACAACCTTATGCGGATGTACGAGGATGCGCTGCGGGATCAGGGCGCGCTGCCGTTGGAGCAGACCCGCAAGCCCGCCGCACCCCGCCGCCCGCTGAAAGAGGTCGCCGAGGACCTGCACGGCGAGCCGCCGCCTGACATGCCGGAGCGAGGGGACGATGGCGTGGTTGCCGCAGCCCGTCGCCTCGACGATCTGGCGCGCCAATCCGGCGGCACTATCACGCTCTCGACCGGCGGCGAGGAGATCGCCCGCTTTGGCGAGGGCGGGATGTTCGACCCAGATCTCTGACCAAGGACCCACAGCCATGACCCCCACCGTGAAAGTCCGCATCTCCCGCGGCGAGACCATGCGCCGCCGCCGCGCCGCCGCCTACGCGCTGGAAGCCGCCGGTTTCCGCCGCCGCATCGAGCGCCGCGGCGGCCATACCGTCGCCGTATGGGTGCGCTGATGGACGTCACCGAAGCGCTGCTCGGGTGGACGACCTACCGGGCGAAACTCTGCAATCTCGGGCTCGTCGCGCAATCGACATGCGATAATCAGGCGCAGATTGCGGCGGGCCTGATCCACCGGCTCGGCACGATCAGGCTGGCCGACCTGCGCAAGAGCCACATCGAGCTTTGGATGGGTGAGCGGCTGCGGACGTGCGCACCAGTCACCGTCCGCGGCGAGCTCAACGTCCTGCGCCAGGTGCTCAACTGGTGCGTCGACGAGCAGATGCTTGCGGTGCGTCCGAAGATGCCGACGCTGACCGTTCCGTCGACCGAAGCCGCGCTGCCGTCCGACGAAGACTATGCGTGGTTCCTTCGCACCATGGGGCAGAAGCACTCCGACGCGCTCCAGTTCATGCTGCTGACCGGACTGTCGCCGCACGAACTCGAACGGCTTCAGGCACGCGATGCGACGTTCACGGCTGCGCCCGAACGGGGGCCCAACGTCGTCACTGGCGAGGTCCTGATCGGCATGCGCGACGACTTCGCGGTCAAGCAGGCGTCGCGCCGCCGCCCGGTGCCGATGAACCCGGCCGCCACGATGATCTGGCTGCGCTGGACGATCGGCGCGAAGGCTGACGCGCACCCGTTCCCCGGCGTGGACGCGATGCAGAAGGCGATGCGCCGTCACGCGATCGCCAGGCCCGACGCTCCCGCCGCGGCCGATGGCCTGACGCCCAAGATGATGCGCAAGTGGTTCGCCTCGAAGGTTGCCGACGAACACTCGGAAGCCGTGCTGCAACGGCTACTCGGCCATGCGCCGGGTTCGCCGATCACGCGGAAGCACTACGTCCGGTCGAACCAGGACCAGCTCGCGCGGGCGGTGGGAGGGCTGACGCTGTGAGGATTTCCGGCGCCGCGGTGCTCACCGCCCTGCGATGAAGATGGAGCGTCTTCAGGCGATGCCACACTGGCCCGTCCGCATGACGTCGGACGTCGCCTGCCTGTTCATGTGCATGTCCGAAAGCGCCTTCCTGTCCCGCTACGGGACGCTTGGGTTCAAGGAAGGCAGTAATCGGTACTGGTCGACCCAACAGCTCGAGCGCGAAGTGGCGCGGCAGGCGGGTCTTCCACAGCCATCGTCGCCGCCTGCGGACGAGGACGACACGTGGGCAGACTTGCGTTGAAGAACGTCACGGAGCGGCCGCCCGGGTCGGGGCACCTATATTTCCGCCGGAAGATCGCCGGCAAGGACAGCTACATCCGCCTTCCCGCGGTCGATCACCCCGATTTTGCCGCCGAATACGCGCGCCTGTCCGCACCCGAACCCGAACGCCCAGGTCACAAGCACGGCACGCTCGCCTGGCTGGCGGCCGACTATCGCCGCAGCCCCGAATGGCGCGCCAAGAGCGCCAAGACGCGCGAGAACCAGGGGCGCTATCTCCAGCTCGTCGCCGACGTCCACGGCCATCGTACGGTCGCGGGCGTCCGCCCGGTCAGCCTGTTCAAGATGCGCGACGCCTATGCCGATACGCCAGGCAAGGCGAACGTCTGGCTCTCCGTATTCGGCTCCCTCATGCGGCACGCGATTAGGCTGGGGCTGCGCGACGACAACCCCGCCGACAAGGTGCCCATCCTTCGCACCGGGGAGCACGAGCCGTGGCCTGCTGACCTGCTCGCCGTCTGCCTCGCCGAAGCCACGCCGATGACGCGTCTCGCGATTGTGACGGGCGTCTGCTCCGGGCAGCGCATCGGTGACGTGATCCGGATGCAGTACGGCTGGATTACAGCCGGGATCATGGAGTTCACGCAGCAGAAGGTGCGCCGGGGCGGGATGACGAAGGACGTCGCGATCCCGATGCATCCATTCTGGCTCGACGAACTCGCTCGCCTGCCGCGGCGCTCCGTGACGCTGCTCTACGAGCGCACCGGCCGACCGTTCCAGACGACGGCGGCGCTGCAGGAGCGCCTGCGCGCGCTGATGGACAAGACCGCCGTGCGCGAGGTGCATGCGGACCTGGTCGCGCGCGAGCTGATCGCCGAGGAAGCGACGTTCACCTTCCACGGCCTGCGCAAGAACGCCTGCTGCTACCTGATCGAGTGCGGCTTGAACGATAGCGAAATCGGCGAAATCCTCGGCATGTCGCCCGAAATGGTGCGCCACTATGGCAAGCGCGCACGGGCGTTGATGGTGGCCCGCGGCGCGGCCGATCGGATGACCGGGGGCAAAATCATCGGGATGCCGGGGGCAAACGCCCTGGCGACCCTAGTCAAAAACCGCTGATTTCTGCGGTTGGTGACCCCTACGGGGCTCGAACCCGTGTTTCAGCCGTGGACGCATGAAGTCGTGCAATAACAACAGCGCTTGCCCGCTTGACCCCTGATCGGGGGGTATGGCGGATCAATGGGTTACGCGGGACGGGGCAACGTGCGCC
>SXGU01499517.1_pt1 | contig 46133 bp, 27 predicted proteins | sample 3174531 | NCBI WGS metagenome assembly SXGU01 (sample SAMN11356863, study PRJNA531348) | freshwater metagenome | isolation source: freshwater sample F1-140 | place: China: Fuxian Lake, Yuxi | collected 2017-12-25 | reverse complement strand
CTCGATGCCCTTCAAGGCTTCGAGGCCGACTTTGGCTTTGAACTCGGGATTATGCTGACGTCGTTTTTTGGACATGTGGATCGTTCTTTCTTGGGTTTGGACTTAACGATCCCTCCTGTCCAATTTTTGGGGTCCACCTCAAATCAGATCCGTTAACGGCTTACTTAGTTTTCGCGTTATATTTACTGCCACTGCTGGTTTTCCCCCAAATCTTTCGTGGCGGTTTGCTCATCCGTCTGGAAGGCATCGCTGTGGTGACCGCAGATGGTTCCGACGCGAGCCGTCTTCGACTGCTGGCTAGGAGCTTGTTCGTGGCGGCGCCATTTCTTCCGGCGGCGCTGGCCCAGCTGGTTAACCCACCGCAGCCGATCGGAGTGGTCACCGTGACGATCTGGACAGTATTGTCATTCGGGTCGGTCATGTTGGATTCCTGTTTCAAGGATTATGGCCGTGCGCTGCAAGACCGCCTTGCTGGCACCTGGTTGGTGCCGCGATAGAAGTTTTCCAGTGGTCTGAGGCTGTGAGGACGAACGTCGCTTGGGATCAGTGGTTGAGTGAAGTCCCCCGGGGCATATCGATCCTGGATCACGAGCTGCCACAATTCTTTGCCGCTTCCGTCAGCATGGGCCGCGTCGTTGCGATTCGGGTAACCGTTCCCGAGCAACACCCACCCGATCTAGCCAATCAGTAGCGTTAACAAATCCAACGTCATGGGAACGGCGGCGGCTCAACCGGGGAGGTCGGTTTAGGGTTTGCGGGGACTACAGGAGGCCGATTCTGTTTCCGCCCGGAACCGTCATCTCACTTCGCTCCCGGATCCGTCCCCCGGAAAGTCCTGTCTCCTCCCAGCCGTGATGCCTTGCCTCCGCGTTCTCCTCCTCTTCCTGCCGCTCTTCGCTGCGTTCGGGCAAAGCCTGCCCCCGGGGGTGATCATCGATCGCAGTCCCGACTTCGAGCGCGTGTATGTCGCCTGTCCGAGCATCGCGATTCTGCCCGACGGGTCCTACGCGGCCAGTCACTCGTGGTTCGGCCCGGGCACGACCAACGACACGACCGAGGTGTTTGCGTCGACCGATCGCGGCCGGACCTGGACGCACCTCGCCAAGGTGGTGGGCCAGTGGTGGTCGACCCTCTTTGTGCACCGTGGTCAACTCCACCTGCTCGGGGTGGACCGTGAATACGGGCACATCGTCATCCGCCGGTCGGCCGACGGCGGTCGCACTTGGACGACGCCGAAAGACGTGCGCAGCGGGCGGCTCAGCGAGAAACCCGGCTACCATGGCGCGCCGGTGCCGGTCCTCGTGCACGGTGGCCGCCTGTGGCGCGCGTTTGAACTATCCGGCGGGCCGGTGAGCGAACTGGCCGCCGAGGTCGCCCGTCATCCCGCCGGGAGCGGCTACAACACCGGGATCTGGGGTGATCTCTACATCCGTCCGCGCCTGAACTGGGCATCCCTGATGTTGTCTTCGCCGGAAGACGCCGACCTGCTGCGAGCCGACCAGTGGCGCCGGAGCGCACCGCTCTTTCATCCCGAGTCCGAGTCGCAGTGGATCGAGGGCAACGTGGTGGTTGCGCCGGACGGGCGCCTGGTGAACGTTCTCCGCACCAATCCCCGCACCGCGACCGGCACGCCGAGCCGTACCAGCACCGTGGTGACACTGGTCGACGTCAGCCCGGACGGGGGGACGCAGCGCTGGGATCCGGCCGCGGCGGTGGTGCCGTTCCCGGGCGGAGGCAGCAAGTTCACCGTGCGCTACGATGAGCGGAGCCGGCGTTACTGGAGCCTGCCTAACCTCCAGCAAGACCCGACCGCGTACCGCAGCATCGTTGCGCTCGCGTCCTCGGCGGATCTGCGCGACTGGCGGGTCGAGGGGATCGTCCTGCAGCACCCGGAGCCCCGTCATCATGCGTGGCAGTACCTCGACTGGCAGTTCGACGGGGAGGATCTCATCGCGGTCAGCCGCACCGCGTGGGAAGGCTCCAAGGCCGCGCACGATGCGAACTACTTCACCTTCCATCGTATCGCCGGCTTCCGGACGCTGGGCGGCGCGCGAATGGGCGATCGCGGCCAGGAGAAATTGAACCGAGATTGAGCCATGGCTGATATCCCGTTCGCGGCGATGCGGGCCTAAGCCGATCCCCCCTCCTGACCCAACCCAGCGGGATCCAGTCTCCTTCCCCAGCCGACTTCGCGCGTTCCGCAAGGGAACGTCTGGGGCACAACGCCTCAAAACAGCGGCGCGTTGTTCTTCGGGTCGTTGAGCAGCGCCTCGAAGCGCGGGTCGCCCCGCAGCGGCGCGTAGGTTGGGTCGCGCTTCATTTCGTACACGTTGAGCTCGCTGTAGGGCGTGCGCAGCAAGCGGGCGTATTCGGCGATGGCAGAGTTCTTGTCACCGGTCCACGCATGGACAAAGGCGAGGTTGGCATTCACGCCGGGCCCGGAACGCGTATCTGGCGATAGGGCGGCCAACTCGATCGCCTTGCGCGCACATCGCAGCGCCTCGTCCGCATGGCCGAGCATGGCCTCGGCCTTGCTCAAGCGCTGCCACAGGTTCTCGTTGGCCGGTTCACGTTCGAGCCTTGACCGGAGTTGCACAGGATCCTCCAGCCGGGCGCGGGCGCCGGCGGGATCACCCTGCGCGAACCGCAGGATGGCCGCGGTGATTCCCCGTTCGTCCGGTGCCTCCAGCCGGAGCAGTTCCGCGAGATTGCCACTCATCAACGCCCAACGTTTCTTGTGACCGAGCGCCGGGGCCGAACCAGCCTGCGTCGCAGTGAGCCCGGCAAAGAAAGTATCGACTGCCGCCGGCGAGCCGCTGGTCCAAAATGAATGCAGCGCTACGTTGAACGGGCCGCTGAGTCTGTCCGGGAATTGCACTGCGATTCGCTGCCAGACCGCCCTGGATTCGCCGTAACGGCGGCCCCCCTCGAGAAGGTGGGCCAGCCGGGTGCTCGCGAGATAATTGCCGGGCTCGAGTTCCACGCTTTTTCGCATGGCGGCCATCGCTTCCGCCCATCGGCCCGTGCGCCGATAAAGTGCGCCCAACATGGAAGTCACGTCGGCGCTCTTCGGCTGCAGGCGCGCCACGCGCTCGAACTGCTCCGCCGCCCGGGCAAAATCGCGGAATCCGTAATAATAGTAGTGGCCGACCGCGAAGATGACTTCCGGCAGGTCGGGCGCGAGCCGGACCGCGGTATCGACGGCGGCCTTGGCTTGGGCCAGCCGACCCGCCGTCCGGTCTCGGGCGGTGGAATAGATACTCGCGTGAACCCGGCCGAGTTGAGCCCACGCCACCGCGAATCCGGGATCGAGCTCCAACGCGGCGCGCAGCCGCGATTCCTGCTGTTCCGCGTTGCCCCGGGCATCCCAGATCTGCCGCGCCTTGAGATAGAGGTCGTAGGCGGCAAGGTTATCGGTCGGACGGCGCTCGAGGAGTTTCTTTGTCTCCGGAGAAAGAACGGCCTTGAGGGCACTGGCGATCTCCGTGGCCAGGGCAGCCTGAATGGAAAACACCTCCTTGGGCGTGAGTTCGCGGTCGTAGCTTTTAGCCCAGAGATGTTCGTCATTGGCCGCCCGGATGAGCTGGCCGGTGATGCGCACCTGGTTGCCCGCCCGCCGGACACTGCCTTCGAGAATGTAGGCGACACTCAGTTCGCGGCCGATCTGCGGGATCTTCTTCGTCGTGCCGCGATACTCCTGCACCGAGGTGCGCGAGATGACGCGCAGCTCCGGGATGTTGGCGAGGGTGGTGAGGATGTCCTCGTGCATCCCGTCGGAGAAGAACGCGGTGTTCTCCTTGTCGTCGCTCAAGTTGTCGAACGGCAGGACGGCGATGGATTTTTCGTTCACCACCGGCACCGCAGCCGGGGCCGCAACGGGCGAGGGCTTTGTTTCCGGGACTGGCTTGGCCGCCGGGCCAACATCCTTCGCGCCAGGCCGCATCACGAAGAGGCCGATGAGTGCGACCACGACCACACCCAGCGCAATGCCAACCCAATGGGGCAGGCCGGTTCGGGCAGCCGTGGCAACGGTCGTGGCTGGCGGAGCCACGGATGCGGCGGTTGCGGGCGGCGCGCTCGGTCCACCGAGAAGCTTCTGCACGCGAGCTACGAACGCCACCGAGGCTTCCCCGCCGGGCAACTTCGTCCACTGCACGGTGCGGAACTCCGTCGGAACATGCGCCTCGGCGTCGCGGGTCGTATCGATCACGACCGGCAACAAGAACGGCCGCGCCGCGGCCATCGCGTGCGTCCGTTCAGCAGCGAGTTTCCACTCGATCCGAAAGTATCCCTCCAACCGCTCCTGCGTGGCCGCCGAGACAACGGGGATAAACAGCGCGCACGCGCCAATCTGCCCACGGATTTTCTGGTCCCACGCATCGCCACCCACCAGCGCATCCTGATCGAACCAGACCTCGACGCCCGCCGCCCGCAGCGATTCGCAAATACGCTTGGCCGCCTCCGCGTCTTGCGACGCGTAGCTGAGGAAGACGGCTTTGCCGGATTTGGACATGGCGGGGCTGAGTGGGTGGGCTCGAAACATGGTCACACTGGAAAATCGCACCCGCCGGTGGCGAGTGCATACTTACCTGTTGGCGGGCGGAAGAACGGGATCGATTTTCGCCCGTTTCCAAATCCAACCAATTCGGCACAGCCGCTCAAAGCAGCGGCGCGTTGTTCTTCGGGTCGGTGTGCAGCGGCACGTAGCGCGGAGAGCTCGTCGGCACTACGGCGCGCACCGCGCGTGCTGCCCATCACTTCACCGGCACCAGGCGCTTCAGCTCTTCGGTCCAGTGCTCGAAGATGCGGACTTCCGGCGGTGCCGCGTCCTCGGCGCCGTCCGCCTGTCCCTGTGTGATCAGGCCGATCAACCGGCCGTCCGGCATGATGTCGTACTGTCTGCTCGTCGCGGAAACGAACGGCAACCGCAACGGCAACGGTGTCGGGTTTCCGAACGCGACCGTCGGCTGCGTCGTCACGGTCACCACCCTGAGCCTCCCCGGGCGGGGAGAAAAGAAAAGCATCGTGCCGTCGGGCGACCAGAACGAGTGGTAACCAAAATTTTCGTCCTCCATGCGCGGTAGTTGATACTGAGCACTGGTGGCCGGAAATGGCTGGATATAAAGTCCACCGCTTTGGTCGCGACTGGTATACGCGATCCATCGGCCATCAGGCGAAAACATCGGCGACGAAGCCACCCCCTTGACGTTGCCGAACGGCGCGGTCGTCCCGCTCGCCCGCGCGTAGGTCCAGAGCTCGCCGGGCGCTTGGACGGTGGCGGATGGGGAGACGATGAATAAAAGGGTCTCGTCCTTCGGCGACCATGACGCGGGGAAGTGCGCGGTGTCCTTCTCCGGCTTGGTCAGCCGCTCGGCCGGTCCGGTCCCGTCGGCGCGCTGCCAGAATATGGCCCGGTCACCCTCCCGGTCCGATTGAAACGCCACGCGCTGACCATCGCGCGACCAGATCGGATCGCGGCTGTTCCCGCCAAAGGTCAGGCGGCGCAAGGCCGTCTTGCCATCAAGATCGTAGATTGCGACGTAAGTCTCTTTCGAATCCGCGACCCCCACGGCGACGCGCGTGCCGTCCGGCGACGCGCGAGGCGCGGCGTAGGGGCCGGATGGCAGAGCCAAGGGCGTGAGTTTGCCTGCACGGTCGCTCAGGGCCATCTGCAGCGCAAGGTTGCTGACGGCCCTCGCGCTGTAGACCCAGACCAGCGTGCCGTTTGCGGCGACACCGTAATTCGCGGCCTTCATGCCGGACAATGTGGTAGAGATCATCACTCCCTGCACCAGGGGGACCGCGCTGCCGGTGACCGACAGCCGGCGCGCATCGAAGGCGACTCCCATCAGAACGTTGCCGACGGCATAGACCAGATGCCCAGTCGCCAGATAGCGTGCGTCAACTCCGCCCTCCACGAGGACCTTCCGCGCGCCCGTCGAGATCTTCTGCGCGACGATGCGGGTTCCGCCATTCGCTTCGGTCCCTGCCGGTCGCGCCGTGAAGAGCACCGTGTCGCCGTCCGGCAACAGCTGCGGACTAACAATCTGTTCCCCATTCTGGGAGGTCACCACCACCGCGGGCGTGCCGCCGGTGGTCGGCACGCGCAGAATACTATCGCGGGTGCCCAATAAGACCGTGCCGTCCGGCGCCCAGCTGGCGCCGTAGTGACTAACGGTCATAGTGCCGATAACCACCGGGGCACCACCGCTGATGGCAATGCGCTTCAGTTCCCCGTTCTGGTGGTAGCCGACCGATTGTCCGTCCGGCGAAAAGAAGGGGTCATACAACAACCCTTCCGTCCCAGGAATCACGCGCGCCTCCAACTCGTCGAGATTGCGCAGGTAGAGCCCTCCGGTCGCGTTAAACACAATTTTCCGGCCGTCGGGCGAGACCGCGATGAAGTTCCGGTTGGTGCTTCTGAACGCCTGCCCGTCGGGGAGGCGATAGCTAAACCGGGACACCGCTGCCGGCGCAGGGGTGGGCCACAGGCGCCACGCCACAAGACCAGCCCCGAGGAGCACCCCGACGCCCAGCGTCACCACGAGCGGCAGCGCGCGCCGCCACCACGAGCGTTGAGGCACGAAGGTCTCGAACCCGCCTTCGAGCGGGAGCCGCACGTCTGTGGAAAGTTTGAGATTTTTCGTCGTCAGCTCGGAGTTCTGGGTCGGCGCAGGCGTGAGCCCAGCCTGCCCACTATCAAGCGGACGCGTTGTTGGGGTTGGGGATTCCGATGCTGGCCCGCCGAGTAATTTTCTCACGCGAGCGACGAACGCGGCCGGCGCCTCACCGCCGGGCAGTCGCGTCCATTGCACTGCAGTGAAGGCATCGGGCACAAGCGCGCCTCGCTCGGTCGTGCCATCGATGCACACCGGCACGATGAACGGCTTTCCTTTTGCGATGAGGTGCGAGCGGTCTTCCGCCAGTTTCCATTCGAGTCGGAAATAACCTTCGTGTCGCGCCTGCGTGTTGGCCGAGATCAGGGGTACAAATAGGGTGCAAGCTGTGATCTGCTCGCGGATTTTCCGGTCCCACGCATCGCCGCCGATAAGTCCGCCCTCCTGGTCAAGCCACACCTCGACGCCTCCCTGGCGCAGTGCCTCGGCGATGCGACGCGCCGCCTCCGCGTCTTGCGACGCGTAGGAAAGAAAGACGGCTTTGCCGGCAGATTCGGACATGGGGAGTGGGACGTGGGCGGACCGGAGACGCCGTCACACTGAAAAATCGCACCCCTCGGTGGCGAGAGCATACTTCCCCGGGGGATTCCCGGTTGGCCGGAGTGAGATCGGGCTCAATTTTCGCCCGTCTCGCAAAGGAACTTCTTGTGAGCGGCCTCCTCGTCAGAAACCGTCCGCGACTCGCTTCTCCCGCCGTCAAGGTCATCAAGACCTGAAGGCCGGCTGTGACCTCGGGACCGGCCTCTGTGCGCTCTGTAACCAAGATTGAAAAGTCTACCGCAGCTGCGGCGACGCGCGCGCTAGATTTTCTTTCCCGGCACGACGGGCGGCTTCAGCGCGAAGCTCAGGCCGCGACTCAGCGACGCCAGCGACACGGAAATATGATCCTCATCCGCGAACCGCGCGGTACTAACGTTGACCGCCGGTTCGAATTTCCCGAGACGCTGCGCCAGCGCGGCATAAGCCGGCCCGTCGCCAATCACCAAAACCCGAAGCCGAAAATGTTCAGCCTTCGCGCGGTCGGAGAACGACGCTTCCTCGGCCGGAGCGATTGCACCTCCCAGCGTGGGATCGGAGGCAATGTAGTGGGTGAAGGCGGTGGGATGGCCGAAAAGCACGCGCGCCACAATCAATCCGCCCAGCGAATGCCCGTAAATGCCCTGCTGGTTCTCGCTGATTTTCCAACGTGATGCAACGAATGGCTTCACCTCCTGCAACAGCACGCGCATGAACTCATCGACCCTCGTATTCAGTTTGTCGAAATCAACTCTGCCGCCTGCTCCAGTTACCGAAAATTCCTCTCCTCGGCGTCGGCCGACTTCCTCGATGTCATCCGTCGGATAACCCACGCCCACCACGATGGCGGGCGGAATCGGAAATCGCGTCGCGGTGGACGCGTGCCGGGCGTGATTCGCCGCCGCGGCAAAGTAGCGGTTGCCGTCGATGACATAAACAATCGGATACGTTTTTCCGGCGTCCGCATTGAGCGGCGGCGCTACCATGATCCGATAGCGGCGCCCGTTCACCTGCGAGAGGAAATCATGCTGTTCGGCCCCGCCAACGATGACGGGGCGACCTTCGCTCGAACCCTCCATTGGCCTATCCGCCTGCGCGAGAATCTGCGCGGTCGAAAGCACCACGCAAGCAGCGCCCGAAAGCAGGTGCGATATTGACAAGCGACGCATGGAACGGGGTTGCGTACTGGATTCTGCCTTCACGCGAATCTGCGCAACTGTATTCTTGCGACGGGAAGTCATGGGACTGATCGAAATCTATCTCCTGCGTTGAGGAAAAGTAAGTTGCGGCCAGTCCAAAGACGCCGACCTCCATCCGCCGCGCAGGTGGTTGAAGAACGTGTTCAATGCGTTCTAAAACCACCTGCGCGGCGTCTCGCGTAAAATCTACATGGCCGATTTCAAGGTGCGGCTCGAAATCAACCAAACACCCGACCCCAACCGCTCAAGATCTAGTTTCCTGCCAGCAATTCGGCGCAGCTGCATCGGCTGCCTGAGGTTTGACCATGTTGGAATCCATGGTGCGAGTTGGACAGCAGCTTGCGCTCGGCTCCTTTGTCTCCTAAATCATTAGCTCGCATGCGCACCTCCTTTGCGTTCGTCGCCGGTGTCGAGAAGCGCCATGACCCGAACATAGGTGGACAACTAGTCAACGACCGATATCCCAATCTGCCGTCGGCGTTCGCCGGCATGACAGTTGCGAAGACGTTCCGCGAGATGTGCGTCGGCTGGTTTCAAGCGGCGAAGGTGTTCCTGCAGCGCGACGGCTATCACACCCCGATGGCAATCGTCGGCACCGACCGGGCGCCGCTGATGTTTCAGCTCCGGCCGGCCGATCGCGCGGATCAGCACGCCATGATGAGGGATCTCGCGTCGCGGTGTGAACGGGCACAAGCGCGTTGGTGCGTCTTCATTTCTGAGGCGTGGACTGCTCGAGCCGGGTCGCCTTACAAGCATGCCGCCCATGATCCACGGCGTGGAGAGGCTTTAGTGTTGTACGGCATCCATGCGGACGGAACGAAGATTCTGTGTCGCGCGGTGTGTTCTCGCGCTGGGAAGAATATCGTCCTCCAACCCGAGGAGGTGAGCGAAGGGTCGATTCCGCCGGCGATGGGTGCAATTGACCGGGCGTTACGGCGGGCAGATTGAGCCGCTTTTTCCGCCGAGGCAGTTCGGACACCGCCTCGGCGGATATCTTGCTGTTCAGAAGGTTTCGATGCAGTCGGTTGCCCGCGTGGCCCAAGGCCGTTGCAGAACCCCCACCCGGCCCAACCCCCTCAAAATCCAGTTTCCTATCGGTCAACAGCCCCCGCGATTCGATATTTTTTCGGAGCCCAATAGCCGGGTTTGCGGGCCTTTCGCCAGGAAAGCCCTTCCCAATCGGTCGCAGACACAAAATGCCCGCAGGAGTGAAAGACGGCCCGCGGCGGGGCTTTTCCCCGCGGAAGCTGACCGACCACAAGGTTTCCAAGGTGCGGCTGACCAACTTGACCCCATAAAGAAAGAGGGCAGCGAAAATGGGTCGTGACACCTGAGGCCCGCAAAGGTCGACGAACGATCAACCAGCCAGGCCCGGAAGCGCGTACTTCAATGAAGCGGAAGCCGCGAAGCAGTCATCAGTACAGCGGGATCCAAACCAAACACGCGGCGCACGGGTTCAGGTGCCACTCCGCCAGAGCCAAAAAGGGGCATTTTCGGCGAGTGACCAATTCGTGACCAAAACCCCGCAAACAACTGCCGAAAAACAGCCGTCCTTTGCCGCGTATCCGAACTATGAATTCGGCACTTTACTCCCAGAAAGTGTTGAATACGTTATGAAAGGAATGGCGCGGTGGAGGTGACTCGAACACCCGACCGGCGGTTTAGAAAACCGCTGCTCTATCCAGCTGAGCTACCACCGCACTGAGGGAGACGAGCGGTACAAGGCGGAGACAAAACCGACAAGGGGAAAACCGCGCTTGACTCACACTTCCCCTAACCTACGTTCCGCCCCTTTCCTTGGTTTAGGGGTGGTAGCTCAGTGGGTTAGAGCGTCTGCCTGTCACGCAGAAGGTCGCGGGTTCGAGTCCCGTCCATCCCGCCATATTAGCAAGGAGTTAAGAAACTCCTCTCCGTTTCCTCTCATAGAGGGTACCGCTGAGAGCATCCGGCGGCACCGGATTGTTGCCCCACGATTCGAACGCGGCACATACGGTTCCTGCAGGTGCAAGGTGGATCACACGGAACGGCGGCCTTCCAGCCGCCGAATCTCAGCGCGGTCGCAGGAGGCTTTCCGATATGCGGGAACGTAATGAGAACCAGATCTCGAGCCGAGCGACGTTTTCCCGATCACGGGAAATGGCATCACTCATCACCATTTCCCCTTCACCGCCAGCTCCAGAACCCGCCCCGGCAGCCAGCCGGCGCGCCCCTTGAGATCGGTCGGGCGCGTATATTCCAAGACGTAGAGTTTCCCCGGTCCCGCGATGTGCACATCGATCGGCCGGCCCAGCGGGGCCAGAAATGTTGTCGTGCGCGCGGTCCATCTGCCGTCCACGCGTCGTTCCATTTTCAGGTGCAGCACGTCGAACCCGTGTTCCTCACCCTCGGCCGGACCGGCCAGAAAACTCCCGAGCCTTCCGACCAAAAATCCACTGCGCACCGATTCCGGCCAATCTTGGCCGAGCCAGACCAGTCCGGTCGGAGAGCTGTGGGCGCTAAACGTGCTCGTCGGCTTGCCCTCCATCAATCCCGCCGGACCGAGATTGAGAACCGGCAGCACGTATCTCTCGCCCGTCGTCGCCGGCGGCGGAGTCGGCGTGTGTTCATACCACTTCTTGTCCGCGGACGCGTCGCCGAATTGGTAGGGAAAGCCATGGTGCTCCGGTTCCTCACCCCGCTTCGGCGGCGTGATGAAATCCATCTCCTCCGGCGCATGCGCATCCGGTCCGTTTGAAACCGTAAACAGATTCTGCGCACCATCCCATGCGAAGCTGAACGCGTTCCGGATTCCACGGGAAATGATCTCGATCCTCGGCCGCTCCGCTTTCGGATCGAGCCGCCACATCACCGCCGTGAGGTCCACCTCGCCCATTTTTCCGAGGAAGGGCAGTCCGCCAGTCTCGCCCGCATCCGTTCGGGATCCGCTGCTCACATATAACATTCCATCAGGGCCAAAGCGGATGTCCGAGAGCCCGTGGTTGTACGGACCGATTCCCCACGGATAGCTGGTTTGCAACCACGGCCGCGGTTCAATCGGATCGCCATCGGCGTCGAACTTCGTCGTGCGATAAATCGCGCATTCGTTCATCACCAGCGGCTCACCCGGCACACGCTGGTTCACCGTTATCCAGAGCCGGCCTTGTCCGTCTCGCACCATTCCGAGCGTCCGAAATTCCAGCGGCTTCAGTCCCACGAAATCCTTCGGCCACAGAATCTGTTTCAAATTGCCCGACGCCACGTCGAACCGCCACACCCCGCCCGCCTGGCCGAGGATGTATAGCCGGCCGTCCCGGCCGTCGCTCGCCAGCCGTACGCCAAAGTCCGTCAGGCGCACCAATTCCCTGAGCGTGAATCCCTCCGGCGCCGGCGGCAGCGGTCGATAATCCCCCGCCGCCTTCAATTCGGCGAACGTCTTGAACCCCGTCGTCTCGCGCACGGCTTTCACCTCCGCCGCCGTCACCGCCCCGCCGGGGTTGCCCCACGAATTCAGCACAAACGTGAGCACGTCCGACACCTGCTCGTCATCGAGCATGATCGCCGGCATCTGGCCGTGATAGGGCTGGCCGTTGACCACAATTTCCTTGTTCAGACCGGAGACGATGCCCGCGATGGCGTCCCTGCGGTTGGCCGCGAGCCAGTCCGACTTCGCCAGCGGCGGATAGAGCCGGGGAATGCCATCGCCCGTCGCCCCGTGGCACAGCGCGCAGTTCGCCGCGAATAGAGCCTGCCCGCGCGACATCGCCGGGGTCGTCCCGGGCTCGGCGGCGAAAGCGGCCGACCCGATTGCCAGCAGCGCGCCACAAACGAAAAAAAACCGCGGGGTTGGAAACATGTGCGCCGACGGTACGAATCATAAAACGCTCGTCAACGCCCCGGCGCGCCCATCGTTCTCTTTCCTCGTTTTTTGGCAGGCAGTTTGCTTTCGCCCAGTCTTGCCCGCCTTCGCCGTCGGCGGAGTGGCTCGGCGCTGCGGTGTTTGCGCCATCGGGGCTCATGCGATGGGGTTGACCTTCGTTGCGGACTGCTCGTTCGGCATGCGGCTGCTCTCCACCTGTCCTCACGGACACGCCGTTGCCGCGCCTTTCTCGGCGAAACGACCTAATTGGCCGGATGAGACTTGCACTCACGGTTGGTTGGTTTTCGTGAGCGCACCCGCGGATATCGCAGTCGTCGTGGACTTTTGGCCGAGGAATGGGTGGCAGGGGAATGAACTGCCACGGAATTTATTCCCCTGCCACCCATTCCCTTGCCCTCCTGCTCCCGCGCCCTCCGCCGAAAGGGCGATCCGACGGTGGCAGACCGGAGTTCGACCTTGAGCGAGTGGTCCGGGCGGGCAAGCTCCGGGAAAATTCTGAACCGTGCAATTCCTGGGAGAGTTGAATTGAATACCGCCGAGGTAGACCGTTCCATCTGGGGCATGGTCGTGGCGATGCTGACCCGGCCCTATCCGCTGCGTCCGCGCGTGGTCGTGCCCGCCGTCACGATGATGGTGCTCGTTCCCTTTTACCTCGTCATCGCCGCCGTGACAAATGACCGCCCGTTGCACGCGCCCGAGTTGGCCCTGGACCGGATGATCCCGCTGCAGCCGCCATGGTCGGTGGTCTACCTGTCTTACCTGCTCAGCCCTTTCCTGCCACTCATCATGATTCGCCAGGAGGAGCACATCCGCCGCACCTTCCTCGCCTGGTTGATGGTGTGGAGTGTCGGGTATGTCTGGTTTTTGGTGTATCCGACTGTCGCGCCGCGGACCGACGAGGTAAACGGGAATGGTTTTTTCGCCTGGTTTCTGCAGGGCATCTATGATGCCGATCCGCCGCGCAACTGCTTTCCCTCCCTCCACGTGGCGACCGCCTGCGTGGCGGCGCTGGCCTGCGGCCGCGTGCACCGGGGAGTGGGCCTCGCCGCCGGTGGGTGGGCCGCGCTTATTGCGGTCTCGACGGTGTTCACCAAGCAGCACTACGTCGCGGACGTCATCGCCGGCATCTTCCTGGCCGGCGCGGCCTGGGTTGTGTTCCTGCGCAACTGTCCGGGCGGGCCTGTTCCCGAGCTCGACCGGCGCGCCGCCCCGTTTCTCATGCTGGGCCTGTTCGGGCTTTACGGGCTCTTCGTCGCCGGTTCATGGGTGGCTTACCAGTTGAAGTGAGGGTGCGAATGAAAAGCCGACCAAGGGGATCATGCTTTACCCTTCATCCCAATAAATGGGTATCCCTTCGCCCAACTACGAGCTGCTGGATACAACCTGTTGACATGTCTGGCCAGGAGTTAAAAACGCAGGCCAGAGATTCCAGCCTTTTTGCAGTGAAAACCAGCACCCTGACGGTTGAAACGTTTGAGGTAAAAAACCGATTTTCCGACTTGATTGACCGAGTGAGTCGCGGCGCGGAGGTGCCGATTACGCGGCATGACAAGCCCGTGGCGCGGCTCGTGTCGGCAGCGGCGAAATCGACGGTTCGGCAGGGCGCGGTCGATGACTGGCTCGCGATGCGGGACCGCCGCTGGCGACGCTGGACAATTCGCGGCGGGCGGCGTGCACGCAGGCCGGCGGGAAGGTGTTGCGGTGAAAACGGAAGCCGACGTGAACCTCAGTTTACTAAAACTCCCAGCTCACCCCCACGCTCGGCAGAAACGGCAGCTGCTCGCGCGGTTTCTTTCGGTCCGTGACCTGCGTACCACTCACGCTGACCGAATGATCGTAACCGAGCAGGTTGAGGCGATCGTAGGCGTTGAAAATATCCAGGAAAACCCGGACCTCTCCGCGCCTGACCTTGAAGCGCCGCGTCACGCGCAGATCGAGCCGGTGGTAGTCTGGCAGGCGCAGTCCGTAGGCCGGGCCAGTCGCGGACACCAGACGGCGTCCACCGCTGGTGAGCGGCGCGAGTGAGTACACGATATTGGTCGTCGGCCAGCCCGAGTGGAAGTGCCACGCGGTGCTAAACTGCCAGCGCGGATTCAAGGCATAGGTGGCGTCGGCGTAAAACGCGTGTGCATGATCCCGCGAGCGCGGCACCCAACGGCCGGCCAGGCGCTCCTCGCTCCGGGAAAGCACATAGCTGAGATGCCACTGCAACTGCTGCGGCCCACGGCTCGACAACAGCACCTCGACGCCGCGCGCCCGTGCACGATTCGGCGCGAGGCGCGCCCGATCCGCCTGCGCTTCGGGAAAAAGATCGTAGGCATTGTCGAGATTCTCCCAGCGCGGCCGCACCCGCGTCGTCAACCGTTCGTAGGCCTCAACGCGCAACGCGATGCGCTGGCTGATCGGCCGCTCGACACCGAGCACGCGATGCTCCGCCCGCTCCGCCCGCCCAAACGTACGCTCGCCATCCGCCACCGAGAGTTCGTGCAAGCCCTGCGCCTGTGAATACTCGCCCCACGCCGCCCGCACCGTGGCACGGCCCAGGCTGAGCGCCGCATTGAGACGCGGATTCCACTCCGCATCCCGGGTGTGACCGTGGCGATCGAACCGCAGTCCCGGCTCGACCACGAGCGGCACGAACGGACGAACCTTCGCGGAGACAAACGCCCCCAGCGCACTGCCGTCCGGCGCGAGGGCGGCGTTGACGGTTTCCGTCACGACCACCGACAGCCCGTTGTTCACCGCGCTCCGTTGGTGCGACAACGCGTAGTTGTAACGGCTGTCCGCCGTCTTCGCCTCGACCCCGCCCCGGAGGATGGCCTGCTCGCCCGGCTGATAGGTCCACTCCTGCCGCAAAGCGGCCACGTCCAACTGCCGCTGGTCGCGCAGTGAGAACGGAAATCCATCCAGGCGCCCGCTGCCGTTGCGATTCCATGAAAGGCGTGTCCAGGACAACACGGCCTCGCCCTTCAGCGTCGGGCCGACCGCGCCCCGCCAACGTGCCCACACATAGTCGCTGTCGTAGCTGCTCGAGAGCGTTGGCGAGTTCGTCCGCGCATAACGAAACCCGTCGCCCGCGTGCAGGGCATGCACCGAGAGGGTGTGCGCCGGGGCGAAGTCGTACTCAACCTTCGCCATCGCATCGTAGTAACGCGGTGAAATGTCGTCGTCGCGACCGGACGCGCGCAGCGCCACATCCGGGTAGCCCCGACGGGCAGCCACCAGCCACCGCCCGCGCCGACCCGCGAAGCCACCTTGCTTGCTCGCACCCACGCCGGTGAGGCTGAGATTCAACGCCGTCAGCGGGCGTGGATCGCTCTTGGTTTCCATCGTCAGCACCGCCGCCAGCCGGTTGCCGTGCTCGGCGGAAAATCCTCCGGTTGAAAGTTCCAGCCAGCGCATCGTGACCGGGTCGACGATCGAGAGGGCGCCAGCGACATCCTTGAGATGAAACGGCTCCAGGAGTTCGACCCCATCGAGCCGGGCCAGCAACTCGGAGTGTGGCGCACCCCGCACCCAAAATTGCGCCGAGACATCATCGGCGGCGAGCCCGGGCAGCCGCGCGATCGAGCGAAATAAATCGTCGCCCACCTGCGGGAGCACCTCGAGTTCCGCGGCCGTGAGCGCGGCCGCCGCCGTCGTTGCGACATCGGCGACCCCAAACCGGCTCGGCGTCACGACGACCTCCGCAAGCTTGATCGGCGGCTCGACGGCGACCTGGGCGCTGAGCGGCGGAATGAGAGCGAGCAAAACGAACGGAACGGAGATGCAACGTGGCATGGCGAAGTGCGCGGCGCGGCGTGCGCGGGCTTGATTCGTCAATACCGCGTCTCCGCAAAAGATCAATCGCAAGCCTGGACTTTTCCCAACGCGGCAACCGCAACCAAAGGAAGGGCGGTTGCCCAACCGCCCAAATCCGGTCGACCGACGGTTCTTCGGCGGTTGGGAAACCGCCGCTCCCTTAGCCCGCGTGAACCCCAGATATCCAAGCTCACGCCGCCCGAAACTCGTCAAGCGCGGGGAGAATTCCGCGGAAAGTGTGAAAAATGCGGGTTAGGGACGATCAAAATCGCCACCGCCATTCACGAGGTGGACGGATAGCAGCGCGGCCTTTTTTCGAGACTGCGCTCGAAAAAGTGGCGTGCTTCGCACGCAGCCGGATTTGCACCACAGAGACGCAGAGGACACAGAGAATACCGCCTGCCGAAAAGCCCGGCCACGGCGACTCACCGACGGGGTGAAGCACTTTCCCTTCAATTTCTTGGTCTTCTCCGCTGTGTTCTCAGTGTCCTCTGTGGTAAAATGGTCTGGTTATGCCGTTAAGCACTAGAACCAACATGTTGGTCTCTACGCTCGAATTGCTCGGCTCATGGGTCCGAACTCTGGTTGTGGCCTGAGCCGCGCGGCACTTGATCCGGGTTGCAAGCCGCGCTTGCGCCGCGGCAGGCAGAGGCTAGACGTTTCCCCCGCCCGCCGATTCCGACGGGCTCTCCCAACCCTTATGCACCTCCGAGCCATTCTAATACCCGCGACCGTCCTCCTCGTTTCCACCGCGCAGGCCGCCGACAACCTCACGCCCCTGCGCGACGCTCTCACTCATCACGCCTCGTTTGATGCAACGTTCGACGCTGATTTTTCCCGCGGCGACCGCACGCTCCACTACGCCGGCGGCGCCAAGGGTGCGCCCGCCGGGCCAGGCGAATCCATCAAACTTGCACCCGGGGCGGGCCGCTTTGGCGGGGCCCTGCACGTGAGTAAGAAGAATCCCGTCCGGCCGTACTACACCGCAACCGGGATTCTCGACTACAAGACCGCCAATTGGAGCGGCGCCGTCTCCGTCTGGCTAAAGCTCACGCCCGATGAGGATCTGGAGCCCGGCTATTGCGACCCCGTGCAGATCGTCGGCGGTGACACCAAGAAGGGCTTCATCTTTCTCGAATGGTCCAAGGACGAAAAACCGCGCGAGTTCCGTTACGCGATTCGCCCTTTGCTCGAACTCTGGAATCCGCAAAACAAAGACTGGGCCAAGCTGACCGACGCCGAGCGCCCGGCGGTGAATCTCAAGAGCGCGCCATTCTCGCGCACGAAGTGGACGCATGTCGTATTCACCTACGATCGGATCAACGCCGGCAAGGCCGGCGTCGGCAAACTGTACTTCGATGGAAAACTCCAAGGCACGATCAAGGATTGGGATCTCACGCTTGGTTGGGACGCGGCCAAGGTGCAGTTGGTCCTCGCCGCCGCCTACGTCGGGCACATGGACGATCTCGCCGTCTTCAACCGCGCACTGACCGACCGGGAGGTCGAGCTTCTCCATGGTCTGCCGAAGGGTGTGGCCGGACTGCGATAGTTCCGGGGGTGGAGCCCGATGTCCCCATCGGGTTTGATTTCCGCCGGGTCCCATATCTGAAGCGTGCTTTGGCTTGTTTGGGTGCAGGAGACGGTTTCCGGCAAATGCCCCGGGGCTTGCTCCGCGGTTCTTTACGGTCGTGCAGGTCGCGCGCGGGGCGGCCGGCCCACCGTGCGGTTTCGATGCTGCAGAGTGAGAATCAAAATCTACCCCGGATCCCCAGCGTCCAGACCGCGCCATATTCCTGGTTGGAGAGCAGCAGGCCCGGTTCGTTGACAAAGGCACGGATGGGCGCGTTGGCGATGTTGCGGCCGCTGAGCGTGACTTCGTAGGTCTGGCTGAGTTTGTAGCCGCCGCTCACATCGAACATCAGCCGCTCGTACTGCCATTGGGTCTGGGTGGCCGCGATGGACGTGATGCGGGCCGAGGCCCAAGTCGCACGCAATTGCAGGTTGAATTTGTGATTGCTGAAGCGGATGCCGCCGTTCGCAGCCTTCGGCACGACCGCCGCCAGCTTGGTGTCCGGCACCGCCCGCGAGACGGAACCGAAAACGCTGAAGCCGCGCGCGAAGCCCGGCAGGAAAACCAGTTGCTGGCTGTACTCGACTTCCACGCCCTTGATTTTGCGGACGCCGTCCAGATTCGTCGGCCGCAGGAAGCGGTACCCAACATATTCGGGGTCGTCGGCATACCCGGCGGCCTCCGCCGAGATTTGGGTGTTGGCCGTGCCCATGTTTTTGACCGCGAGCTGATAGGTCGAGACGCTCAGGGTTCCGGCGGGCTCGATGAAATACTGCAGGCTCGCAAAATATTTATTGGAGGTCTCGGGCTTGAGCTCGGGGTTCGGAATCTGGACGGTGAAGTTTGTCTCGTTGATGACGATGACGCCCGCGAGGTTGTTGTAATCGGGCCGCCCGATCGACTGGCTGGCGGCCAGTTGCAGGTTCAGATTTTTCAGCGGAGCGTAGCGCGCTCCGCCGCTGAAGAAGAGGTTTTCGTACCCGCCATACTTGTTTCGCTTTTCGAAATTTCGATACTGGTAGGTGACAAAGGGAATGGTGTTGGCGGTGTAGCCGGCCGCCCGCACCAGCGCGGTGGGCAGGACGTCAAACGTGCGCCCGACGGTGCGCGTGCGCTCTTCGCGCACGCCGAGATTCAGCCGCAGCCGGTTCCACCGCGTGTTAGCCTCGAGATAGCGGGCGTCGACCTGCTCCTTCACCGCGCGCCCGGTCGTGTTGACGAGGTTGAAATTGCCGAACTCGTTTTCGACAAAATATTCCGGATGCGCCCGAGAGAGTTTCAGCATCTCAGTGGTATTTGGAATCGGGATATTCATGGCCGCCAGGTTGTCGCCCTGCTTCGAATCGAACAGACCCGGCTCGGGATGCGGAATCATGACCGTGCCCGGGCTGAGCTGGTTGCCGGATGGGCCGACGTAGGTCCACGTCAACGAACCAGTCCGGTTGAGTCCGTAGGTCGTGAGGCGGGTCTTCACGCCGGCCTGCAGCGTGAACGGGAGACCGAGGGTGAAGGTCTTCTTCACGTCGAGATAGCCGAGAAACACCTGGCTGCGGCCGATCCGGGCGGCGCTGCCGAGGTTGTTGGGGTTGGGGTCGCCGCGGTTGTAGTTCGCCAGATCGGTCCACGCGGGACCGGAGAGCTGGGTCAACTGCCAGTCGGTCGAGGTCGGGCTGCTCCGCCGCGCGTCCCAACTCATCCGCGTGAGCCGGTTGATGGCGCCGGTGAAGTAGCCGGAGCGCAGATCTTCGTAGTGCGTCTTGCTGCGCGAATAGCCGCCGCTGGCCGTGACGCTGAGATCGATCAGCTTGTATTCGAGCTTGGGCGTGGCGGTGACCGTCTCGTTGAACTTGTGGCTGTGGCCGATGTTTTGCTCGAGCCGCGTGTTGAGATTGGCGGTGGGCTGCGCGATCAGATGCGTCAAGGTCGACGCCGGATCGATCTGCGCGGTGGCGGCGCGAAAGGTCACGGTGCGCGCGTTGATCTCGTCGTTGAGATGGGAGCCCGCGGTGCGCAGGGAAAAAATCAACCGCGGCGTAATCTTGTAATCCAGGTTCAGCCCGAAGGCGGCGCGCGTCGTGATCTTGGGATTGTCCCGGAACGTGAGCAGGTTGATGACCGGTCCGCGGGCGACGTTGGTATTGTCGATGGTCTGCGTGAGAGCGACCTGCTCGTTGTAAAGGCTGTTAGCGGATAGGCTGAGCTGGAGGCCGAACCGCCCGTTGAAGGAATCCGCGTAGGTAAGGACGAGGCCCGGGCGGATCTTCCGGTGCCTGCCGTCGCCCGGACTCGGGGTGCGACTGAGCGTGAAGTCGTAGGGATTGGCCGTCAGGCTGGCCTGCACTGTAATCTCCCGGCCTTTGCGCTCGAAGGCGTTTTTGCTCCGCAGGTTCAACGTGCCGGCCGGCGCGTCGGCGTCCATGCTGGCGGTCAGGGTCTTGTTCACCTCGATGGATTCGATGCTGGTGATCGAGGCCTGCTCGAATTCAAACTGCCGCGAGGTGCCGCCAAATGAAGCCGACGCCGCGGACGCCATGCGCATGCCGTCGATGCTCACCGCCGCGTATTTGGGATCGAGGCCGCTGATGCGCACCGCGCGCGCATCCGCGTTGTTGTAGTCGATCACGATGCCGGGAATGTACTTCATGAACTCGCCAATGTTGCCGCCGGTGACGTCGCCGAAGTTGTCCGACGCCACGACATTTTTCATGTTCAGCGCCGCGCGCTGTTCCATGATGGCCTTGGCGTTGCCCTCCCGTTCCGTCGAGACCTGGAACTTGTCGAGCCGGACGACCCCGTCGCCGGCGCCGGGCGTCGCCGTCACACCTGAGCGAAACGTCGAGCCTTTCAGGTCGAAGTCACGGGTGGCCGTCTGCCCCGCCGGGAGCACAAAGCTGCTGGCGGCCCGGTCGTAACCCGTGTAGCTGACCGACACGGTCACGTCCCCCGCGGGCACGTTGGACAGCACGTAGGAGCCATCGTCCTCGGAGAACACGGCAAGATTTGTCCCTGCAATCGTGACCTCGGCGTGCCGGACGTACTCCCGGGTGGCGGGATTGAAAATCCGTCCGATAATTTTACCCGTGAGCGGCGACTGGGCGGGGGCGGGACCAACGACGCAAAACGCGGCAAGGCACGCCAGGCCGAGGCTCCGCCGTGCGCGCCCGGCCGCCGCAAGCGCGCAGACGGAAATCAGACCGACCCGGCACGAACGCCCTGATGGGAAAACAGCTTCAACGAAGGGACCGAAATGGGACAAGAATTTCATGGTCATGGTGGAATCGCGCTGGCGAGGATCGCGGGTTTGCGAGTGGCAGATCCGAAGGCAGCAGGCCCGGCGGAGGTCGCAAGCTGGAAACTGGCCGAGAGGCGACCCACCGCGCTGCGCACTCCCGGCCGCCGGCGAAGCGAGCGTCAGGGGATCGAACCCAACGGGAATCACCCTGACCCCGGCGAGCAACCTGACGGTTCTCCCGGCTATTCCGGCAGATCCTGCCCCTTGGTCTCCGGCAGAAAGAGCAGCACCACGAGCCCGACCAGGAACAAGCTCCCGAGCATCGAAATTGCCACCGGCAGCGAGAAGGTCGCCTTCATCCACGCCGACACCCAAATCAACACCGGCGCCGCCAGAATCCGACCCGTGTTGAAGCAAAACCCGGCGCCGGTCGCGCGCAGATGGGTCGGAAACAGCTCCGGGAAATACACCGCGTAGCCGGAGTGAATGCCCTGGGCGAAAAACCCGAAGACGGGCAGCAGACACAGCAGCAGCCCGTAGCTCGCGAAATACGCCGGCACCCAGCATACGACCAGCGTCATCACAAACGCCGCGAGGTGCATGGCCGCAAACGTTCGCCGACGTCCGTACCACGCGCATAGCGGCCCCATCGCCAGCTGGCCCAGGAAACCGCCCGTCGTCTGCACAAACCCGAAGGCGATCTTCGCGCGATTCGAAATCTCCGCGGCGGGCGCGTTGAGTTTGCGCAACAGATCTTCCGCCAGATTCTGGCCGGCCACGGCCACACCCCAAAACGTCGCGAGGCCCACCATCGCGAGCATGGCGCCGCCCAGCGCCCGCGCGCGCCAGCGCGGATCGCCCAACAGCTCCCGGAAACTGCCCATCCGGTCGCCCTTGGCTTCCTTGGCCTCCCGCCATGAATCGGGTTCACGGATACTCACGCGCACCCACAGCACCAGCAGCGCGGGCAGGATGCCGACCAGGTAGGCGTACCGCCACTGGGTGCCCACCACGAGCCCGGCCGCCGCCGCCAGCCAGACGCCCCCCACGCTCGCGGCATGAAAAATCCCCCCCGCCCGCTCGCGCGCATGCCTGGGAAACACCTCCGCCACCAGCGCCGCCCCCACCGCCCACTCGCCGCCCACGCCCATCGCCACCAGAAAGCGCAGCGCCCCGACCTGCCACAGTTCCGTCGCAAACGCGGTGATGCCGGAAAACACGCTGTAGAACAGAATCGTCAGCGCCATCACCGGCTTGCGGCCCCATTGGTCCGCCAGTGAACTGAAGATCCAGCCACCCAGCGTGCCGCCAATCAGGAATATCCCCAGGAGTCGCTCACCCCAAATTTTGGTCAGACTCTGAATGGCCGCAGGTGCCGCCCCGGGGTTCGCCGCCTCAAGCAAATCCGGCAACATGTCGCCACGCGTGATATTGTAGATCTGTCCCTCAAAGGCATCAAACACCCAGCCGAGCGACGCCACCACCAGCACGAGCCACTGGTAACGGCTGACGCCGTGATACCACCTGCCAGGATGAGGTGAGGTCGGGGTCATGCGATCAGCGGCCGCCAAACGGTGGACCGGGGTGGAGCCCGTTGTCCCCAACGGGCTGGTTCGAGAGCATGCCCGACCAGGCCCGATGCGGACATCGGGCTCCACCGCGGAATCGTACGATCGATCGATAGGAAATATTCAAAGGCATCGGAAACCGTCAGCCACCGAGCATCTCCCCCACCGGCAGCGGTCGCTTTTGGCGAATCGATTCCTCCGCCAACAGGCAGAGCCCCGCCGACCACAGCCCGTCGTGCCCACTCGCCGCCGGCGCCGCCTCGCCGCGCGCCATCCGCACGCAACGGGCGATCTCCTCCCGCAATTCGAACACCTCACCGCTCTGCTTCTCGAATTGCACTTCCTCCAGTTTTTCCCCGTCAAATACTCTCAGGAAGAACGACGGTTGCAGCGTGCGGTCGAGCGCTCCGCTCCAACCCGCCCACACCGCGCCCTTGCTCCCGGCCACTTTCACCGTCTGGTGATGCTCAAACGCCGCGAGCGTCTGCGAGACGACGGCATACGCGCCGTTCTGGTACCGGAACATCGCGCTGAAATTATCGAACAAGTCCGGCCGTTGCGCCGCACGCGATTTCCCGTAAGCAAAGAGTTCCACCGGGTCCCCAGCCGGCTCGAGATACCAGCGCGCCAAATCAAAAAAATGAATCGGCTCCTCCAGCACCCAGCTGCCGACCCGCTGCTGATCGTAGCGCCAGCCTGCGGCTCCCGGGCGGTACGGCTTGCGCGAGAGCTCGACCAGCACGTAGTGCGGTTCGCCAATCGTGCCGCGCTCGATGATGCGTTTGATCTCACCCCATTGGGCCGACAAGCGGAGCTCATGGCCCACGGCCAGCTGACGGCCGCGTCGCACCGCCAGCGCGATGAGTGCGCGGCAGTCCTCCACGCGAATCGCCATCGGCTTCTCCAGCAGCAGGTGGCAGCCCGCGTTGAGCGCATCGGTCGCAATCTCAAGGTGCGTGTGGCTCGGCGTCACGATGTCGACGAGATCGAGCTTCGTCCCGGCGAGCATCTGCCGGTGGTCGGAATAGACGCATGCGTCCGGATGCGCCTTTGCCGCCGCTTCCCGTGACGCCACCGAAGGCGCGACGATCGCGACAAGCTGAGCCTCCGGATTCGCGGCAATCGACTGCGCATGCAGCTGCCCCCAGGCGCCAAAACCAACGAGACCGAAACGAACGGGTGGACGTGACATGGGAAATTAGCCGATCAGACGGATTTGGAGGCGGGGTGCCCCCACCCCGCAGAAGATCGATTTGCCGCGCGAAACTTGCGGGGTGAGGGCACCCCGCCTCCCTGCCTGCTTCGCCTGTTGAGATTGATCCATTCGATCACGTTGGCGACGATTCTCTGACTCCACCGATCGTGCTCTTTTGCACTTCGCTCAAGCCGACGAGAACGACGGACGGGCTGTTAGCCACGGGACTCGCCCTTCGCAGAAGGACTGCGGCCCCGTGCCGCGGTTTGGGAGACCGCTTCATTTCCGAGCTCCAGTTGTGAGCGGTGTCACCGGATTGGCGACCAGCCGCCCCTGGACTTCGTTTAATTTGCACTGGGGCAGACGCGGCAGCACGTGTTGCGCAAACAGGTCACACTCGTCGCGGTGCGGATAGCCGCTGAGCACAAAGGCCCGCATGCCCAGATCGATGTAGCGGTTCAGCTTCGCCACCACCTGGTCGGGATCGCCGACGATCGCGCTGCCGCAGCCGCTGCGGGCCAGACCGATACCCGACCAGATGCGTTCTTCAATGAAGAGATCCGCATCAGCCCGTGCACGGAGTTCATCCTGCCGCAGCACGCCCGCACTTTTCGCATCCAGCGAGCGGGCCTTGATCTCACGGCCCTTCTCCCGATCGAGCTTCGAAATCAACCGCGCCGCCGCCGCTCGCGCCGCCGCCTCGGTCTCCCGCACGATCACGTGGATCCGCAGGCCAAAATCGATCACCCGCTCGTGCTTCGCCGCCAGCGCGCCCAGGTCTTGCATGGTGGCGGCGAGCCGTTGCTCGGTTTCCGGCCACATGAGAAAAACGTCGCAGTGCTTCGCGCACAGCTCCTGCGCCAGCGGCGAGATGCCACCGAAATAAAGCAGCGGGCCTCCGTTTTGCTGATACGGCTTGGCCGCGTCGCAATTTGGCAGGCTGAAATTGTAGTACCGCCCCTGCCACTCCAGCGGGCCCTCTGTCGCCCAGAGTTTTTGGAGAATCTGAATGACCTCACTGCTCCGGGCATAGCGGTCCTCGTTGGATTCCTTCCGCCCGGGCAAGTCCGACGAAATGATGTTCAACGTGAGCCGGCCCTGCGCGATGTGGTCAAGGGTCGCGATGGCCCGAGCCAGCATCGGCGGCCACACCTCGCCCATCCGCAACGCGACGAGCTGATTGATCTGCTTCGTCTGCACCGCCATCGCCGCGGCAAAGGCCATCGGGTCCTGGCCCGGAACCCAACCCGACGGCAGCAGGATGTTCTGAAAACCGAGCGTATCGGCCTGCTGCACCAATGCGCGGCAATGTTCGTAGCTGCTGCGGAGTCCACCCTCGGGCACGCCGAGGAACTCGCAGTCTTCGTTGCACAGCGCGGAAAACCACGCGACCTCGACCTGGCGGTGCGGCGTGCGAATCGGAATTGGTGCCATTGCCGGAACGTGGGTGTCGAGTGGCGCGCGCCGGAACTAGCCCCGAAATTTCCTCTCGGTCCGGGACCGCAGCCGCCGGAGGGGCGGTTTCCCAACCGCCCATTTACGGTCGGTCGACGTTTCCTCGGCGCTTGGGAAACCGCCGCTCCTTAAAAAACGATCAAGATCGCCGCGAACGTGAGCGCAATGGATCGCTCCTGGCTCTCCGCGGCCTTGGGTCGCCACCAGACGATCCTTGCTGAACCACCAAGGAACTGATCCGGAACGATTCAGTCTGCGGTGGAGCCCGTTGTCCCCAACGGGCTGATCCGAGCGCGGACGATCCATAACCCGCTGCGGACCTCGGGTTGCACCTTTCACGGTTTTCGTGTTCGGAGTGAAAGTGCACCCCGACTTGATTGCTCCGGCTGAGCTACAGCGATCCAAACCCCAACAATGGCTCTGCGGTTCAAACAAATTCACGGACTTGAAAAATCCACCCTACGCCGGCGGGACGGCCCAACCCTCACGATATGGTTTCGTCAGCAACGCCTGCGCCTCGGGGCTGTTCGTGATGCGGCAGTTCGCCGCATCCCATTCCAGCCGGCCCGCCTTGGCGTCGGTTTTTTTCGTTCCCCGTGTGATCGTCGCGCGACGCGACACGCGGGTCGCCACGTTCCCCAATTGCACGGTCTCGGCCAGCAACCCCGCGTAGTCGAAACCGTCCGAGGTCTTGCCGCCCTCGACGATGGCGTCGACCCAGCGATGCCAGTGGTTGAGCCCCTTCACGTCCTTCGGGTAAACGAAGCCGGTGAAATTCTCCACCGGGTAGAGCCGCGGCCCGCCGACATGCGGCAGGACCATGTTGCCCTTTTCGCCGATGAACAGCGAGCCGCTCTTCGGCAGGTCGAGGTCGCCGGACATCTGCGCCACCTTGCGCTCGGGGCGCACGCCGCCGTCGGTCCACGTGACGTTGAGCGTCGGCCCGGCGGTGAGCTCGTTGCCGGGAAAAACAAACCGGACTTTCTCGGACGTGGGCCAGATGTGGCGGTTGACGCCGCTGTTCTCCGCCGCGACCGAGTTCGGCGCCGTAAGGCCGAGACCAGTGAAGACCGGGTCGAGGATATGGCAGCCAAAATCACCCATCGCCCCGCCGCCGAAGTCCTGCCAGTCGCGCCAGGCAAATGGATGGTACAGGCCGGGCGAATACGGCCGCATCGGCGCACCCCCGATCCAGAGATCCCAGTCGAGGCCCGCCGGCACCGGCGCCCCCTCCGCCGGTGGTTCGAGCAGGCACGTGCGCTCGTTGCCCGCCACGGCGACCCACGAATGAACCTCCTTCACCTTGCCGATGACACCATCCCGGAGCAGTCGCGTCGCGAGGCGGTATTCGACCGCGGAGTGGATCTGGTTTCCCATCTGCGTGACGACCCCTTTCCGCTCCGCCCACAACCGCATTTGGCGGCATTCCCACACGGTGTGCGCGAGCGGCTTCTGGCAAAAGACGTGCTTGCCGCGCTTCATCGCCTCGATGGAGGCGAGCGCATGCATGTGGTCAGGCGTGGAGACGTGCACCGCGTCCACGGTGTCGCCAAGTTTTTCCAACATCTGGCGAAAATCCGCGAAATGGGGCGTGCCGGGGTGGTCGGCATCGGCCTTGGCGAAGGACGCCGTGTCGACATCGCAGAACGCCACGTATTTGACGTTTGGATGCGACGCGAGGCTGTGCAAGTCGCCGTAGCCGCGGGCGCTGACGCCGATCCCGGCGATTTGCACCCGGCTGTTGGGATTGGCCGCGCGCAGGACGGCGGGAAAGGCGACCGCCGCACCGGCGACGGCGGATTGCTGGAGAAACGTGCGGCGGGTGATCGAGGCGGGCGGAGTCGTCTTCATTCGGGACTGGGGACTGACCAGAGATTCGCCCCGCCCGGTGCGGCGTCAAGCGCGCGAGTGGGCCACGACGAAGGTGCGGCAAGGAATCTTGGCGATGATTTTCAAACTGCGGAATTTTTTACCGCGGATTTCGCAGATACCGCGGAAACCACAGGAGAATCTCCGACGATCCGCGCCATCAGCGTAATCCGCGGTAAAATGCCTTCGCCGGTCCTTCGGTTGCGGTCTCGCACCGCGGTAGGCTACGATGGAACCATTTCGATCGCGTGAGCGACGACTTTCCGCTGGGCTTTGCTCCAGGCAATCAACCACGGATTACCCGGATCAATCCCGGATGAAGACCGCATCGATCCGTGCCGATCCGTGCCATCCGTGGTGAAGATTGCCTGCCTTCCTTTGGTTGCGGCTCAGATCCGCGGTGGGATTCATCAAGGCTTACGGCTCCACCCTCACCGGCAGGCCGACCCACACCAGCGAGAGCAGCGTCTGCGCATCCCAATTCGCGAGCCGGAAGCAGCCATGCGATTCCGTGTGGCCCACCTTGGCGGGGTCCGGCGTGCCGTGAATGCCATAGCCCGGCCGGTCGAGGCCGATCCAGGCGACGCCAACCGGATTGTTTGGACCCGGCGGGATGATGAGCTTGCGCCCGAGTTCGCGCGCCTCCTGCGATTCGGTGAACACCGCCGGATCGAAGGTGTAGTCGGGAGCGGCAATCGCGACCGTCACGCGCAATTCGCCGACCGGCCGCTTCTCGGCTTTGCGCGCGATGCTCACGGGAAAATGTGCGATGACCCGGCCTCCACCGTCGAAGACCTCGAGCACGCGTGCCTCCAGCCGAATCTCAATGCTCGCGGCCTGGCCGAGCCGCCCGACAAATTCCACCGCGGGCGCGACAAACAAGGTTTCGGGTGTAAGCGCATCCCAGTCCACCTCCGGGTTGATCCGGCGGAGAAACGTCACGCCGGCGCGAAAGCGTTCGGCGGCGAGTTCCAGCGCGGTCTCGTGGGCGAGTACGCTTTGCTCCGACTTGCCAAGCCACGTGGCGGGGAGCGGCCGCAGCTCTGCAAGATCTTCGGCGGCGAGTGACGCGTGCACGAGCGCCGGCGCGTCGAGCCCGAGCGCGGCGCGCGTGGCCGGGTCGAGCTCACCGGAATCGGCGATGCCGGCGCGGCGCTGAAAAGCCTGCAACGCCGCCGTCGATTGCGGGCCGCGGACACCATCGATCGGTCCGCCCGAAAAGCCCCGCCGGGTCAGCTCCACCTGCACCTCGAGCCACGTCGACGGCGGGCGAGGGAAGGCCTCATCCTGGCTGATCAGCGCCGCCGCGGCCGGAGGGAACTCCACGGCATCGGACGAAGACGCAAGTTCCGCCGCGCAGATCACCAGCGCCACGCAGCCGGCACCGCGACGCCATGAACGGCAGATTTCTGGAATTCGCATCATCACAACTCGATGAGTGCGCGAAGCAGCCCGCGTGGCGAGCCTGCAGGAGGAGGCGGCCGTACGCCCAACCCGTTCGCCGCCAGTCCACGGCATCTCTGTTCCCCAAAAATCTTTTCACGTATTACGTGAAAAGAGATTGGAGGGTGGTTTTGATGAAATTCCCTGACTGGGTGCAAACGTGGCCGGCCGGCACCGTCGCCACTGGACGGCGGGCGGTGATGCTGGCGCGCGACTCGGGCGGAGCCGTAAACAAAAAAGACGGGCCCGCAGGCCCGCCTTGAAAGTGAGAGCAACCGACTCGATCAGAACTGGCCGGTGACGCCGAACTTGATCGCCCTCGGGACGACCCACTGTGAACGCGGGCGGCTCTCGATATACGTGTATTGCTCGGCTCCCTGTTGATCGATGTTGTTCACGTTCAGAAACAGGGTGGCCGCGGCGCGTACCTTGTAGGTGACGCCGACGTTCATCACCTGCAACCCACGGCGATAGATGTTGCCGTTGCCTGGCGAAGTCAGGCTATAGCCGACCGGATACTTGCCGGTATAGTTCATGTCGAACGACGCGCCGAATTTCCGGTAGTTGTAGATGAGGCCGACGTTGTAAGCCCGCGGGATAAATCCTGGTACTTGGCCGTTCTGCAAATCAACCGAGCCGGCGAACCGGCCGGATGTCTTCAGATAGGTGTAATTGCCGCGCGCCGTCAGGCCTTTGAGGACGCCGGGGAGGAAACGGAGGGACTGACGATAATCGAACTCAAAACCCGTTAGCTTCGCATTACCGAGATTGGCAGCCTGAATGATTTCGTAACCGCCGTAGAGCCCATCAAAACCGTTGTCCGTTCCATCGGCCACGAGCTGTCCGGATCGCACGGAGGAGCCAATGTAGTCCTCAATGTTCTTCTGATAACCGCGAACCGAAACCATCCCCGAACTGCCGAAATAATACTCGAGCTTGACGTCGATGTTGTCGGCAATCTGCGGCCTGAGCGCCGGGTTCCCCATGGTCACGGTTCGAGCGGTGTCGTTTGCAGTGGGGCTGGAGACAAGGCTGGCGATGCCCGGGCGGCCATAGCTGTTGGACCAACTGACGCGGGCTTTGAAGTTGCTCGTGATGTCGTAGGCGAGATGAAGACTGGGGAAAAAATTGCGGTATCCGCCGTCGCGCGAGAGGCTGTTGAAATCCAGTTTGGCCCGCTTGAAATGGTCCGGCTCGACGGCAATCGGCGTGCTGCGGGCACGGAAGAGAATGAACGTGTCGGTCGTAACCCATTCGCCACGGACGCCACCCAGCACGGTCAGATTGCCAAACTTGGTCTGCGCCTGGACGTACGCTGCGTCGACGCCTTCTTCCATGATTCGCCTATTAGTCGGCTGCGACGTCGCGGTAAAGTTCAGGTCCTCATACCAGAGAGCGGTATTGCCGAGTGTCGTGCTGATCGCCGCTGGATCGAAGATCGGCAGCCGCTGCCCGCCGTTTTGGCGTTCAAACTCGGTCAGTGGCAGCAGGCCGTCAGTCGGAAGCACGGTGCCGACCACTTGATACCAACGACGCGGGTGAATCGCCCGCGTATTGTGGCGCCGGTTCACGGTATCGAGGCCAGCCTTGATGGTGATGGGGCGCTCCGTGGCGAGGAGATAGGACGCGTTGAGCGTAGCGCTTGCTTCGTTGGTGTCGGTTTGGTTGTCGCGCTTGATAAACACGGTCGAGGTCACGGGCACCGGCTGGGTGGTCGTGTTGGCGGCCGTGATGACAAACGGAGCGTAACTGGCCGCCTGATAAGGATTCGCCCCGCCGGTCCACGTGAACGTCTTCCCACGCAAATTGGAGTTGTCGAGGATGAAGCCGATGGGATCTCGCGTGCGGAGATCGATCTGGCCGTTCTCACGCTCGCGTCCGCTGCTGGAATCCCAGTGCGTGTTGCTGAAGCGATAAGCGTGGTCGACTTTCAGCCGTCCCCAATTGTGCTCGAAGGCCAACGTGCCCGTGGGATTCTTGCTGGTGAACGAGAATTTCCTCGGGCTCAGCTTAACTTGAGCGGCACCGACCGCGACACCGCCCGGCTGAAGCGTCGTGTTGGCGACCGGAAGAAATTCGATGCGATTGGCGGTGTATCCCTCCCGGATACCGCCCGCGGGATTGGCCGCGGAGTTAATCGTGAGATTCGCGCCCAGAAACGGGTTCACCTGCGTGTAGTTAAAAAATGGCTCGGAGCCCGCGTTATAAATGAACCGCAACGATACATTCGTGGACGACGAAACGCGGTAATCCGCGCGGGCGGTGAAGGCCGAAAGGAAGCGATCATTGAGCCCGCTCCATCTGGAGTAGTCGCGAATTTGCGCGACCGGGTTCGTGGTGTTTTCATAGAGAATGCTCTCCCAGTTGTGGGGGTTGAGGACTTCCTGATACGCACCGCTCACCACGATGCCGAGATTGCGCCGACCGCTGCCCACACTGAATACCTCGGTGTAGCTCATGCTCAAATCAGGCCGCCACGGGCGCTCACCGACGGCGAAATTCCGGTTGGACCAGGACGGGAAATATCGGGCGGAGGCATTGTAGTTGACGCGGCGCCTTTCCGCCATGGACAGCGACGATTTGGTCTTGAGGTTCACCTGACCACCGAGCGAGTCGGCCCGCTTGTCGGGCGTCTGGCCGGCGATGATCTCGATCGCCTCGTAATTCGACCCGGAGAACGAGTGAAGCGTGGCCGTGCGGCCGTCGCCCCCGACACCGGTCGTGGACATGCCGTCGATGTTCAGGCGGGTGTAGCTGGCGGGCTGGCCGCCAATGCTGATGTTGTTAATCAATTGATCTTCGTCGGTCGTAAACGTGATGCCCGGCAGGCGCGAGGCGAGTTCGCCGACGTTCTGCGTCGGCAGGATGCCCCATTCGTCAAACGCCGTGACGTTCTTCACGTTGAAGGCATTCCGCTGCTCGGTGATTGAAAGCGCCTGGCCCTCCTTTTGCGTGGCGACGGTGAACGCCTCCATCATGATCGCCTGAGTGGGCTTCATGTCGGCATCGAGCCGCGTCGTCTCGCCGGAGCGGATGGTCGCCGGCAGCTTGCGGTCTTCGAACCCGGAGTACGACACCGTCAGTTCAACCGGACCAGGCGGCAGATTCCGGATCAGAAAACTTCCGGAACTGTCGGTGAGCTCAGTGCGGTTGAGCGTCGGAATCGACACCACGGCGCCTTGCAGGCCGTTGCGGGTCGCGGTGCTGGTGACGGAGCCGCCGACACTGCCGGTGGCGCCCGACTGGGCACGAAGCGCGCCGCCGGAAAGCACGGTGAGGATGAGAAGGTTCGTCGCGATGCGCAAAAGCCGGGAGACAGAATAGACACGAGTATAGTTCATCGGATGGGTAGGTTTGGCGCGGCGAGCTTGGTTGTTTCGCCAACGCGGACTAAACGGTTTCGGGAAGACGGACAATCAAGGAGGTCCAAGCGGGCGAGTCCATGCTTTTCCCGCTGGGCCGGGAGGAGTGTCTCCCGATTATCAGCCGATCGTGCGCGCACTTTGTTTGGCTACGGAGGGCTGCGTCCGAGACCCTGAGCCCCTCGCCAGGCTCGGAGCCTTAAGCTTGTCAAAACGGCTTGTTGAAACGGGCTTTTCGCAGCTGAATCCGAGGTCGTACGAATCGGTGCCGACAAAGCGGCACCCTCCGCAGGTCGACCCGCCATCGATAAGCGGGAGATGCACCCCGCCCCGCAGAGCAGGCCACTCGTCCGCCAGGGCGCACCCGCCTCGCACTACTTGATCTTCGAGAAGTCCGTCGGCTTAAGATACACGGAGTCCGGCGACTTCGCCGTGAGCTTGCCGCCTTTCTCTGACTCGGTGCGCGCCTTCGTCCAGGCCGGATCGTCGCGAAATGCTTTCCACGAAGCGGCCGCGGCCTCGCGACTCGGGTACGCGAGGAAATAAACGAGCGTGTTACTCGCGCCTTTGGCGGCGTCTGCCGGATGAAAATAACCGAGGTTGATGATGCCATGTTTGGCAAACAGCGCGATCGTGTTGTCGCGGAACCGCGCATCGAGCCCGGCCAGTTTGCCTTCCGCGGCCGTGTAGGTGCGCAGCTCAAAGACGCGCGTTCCCTTGCCGTTGCCGGCGTCCATCTTCTTCGAAAAATCCGTCGCAGTCAGGTACAGCCGATCAGCCTTGGCGACGATCTTGCCGTTGGCCTCGGTGGTTTTTTGCACCGCTTGCCACTCGGGATCGGCGCTGAACGCCTTCCACGAGGCCGCCGCCGCATCGCGGCTCTTGTGCTCGAGGAGGTAGATGAGCTTGTCGGCGGCGCCGTCTTTTTCATCGGCCGGCACCCAGTAGCCGACATTCACCATCCCGTGCTTTTCGAACAGCTTGACCGTGTGGTTACGGAAGCGGGCGAGCACGGCCGCGCCGTTGCCCGGCGTGGCGGTGTACGTGCGAAGTTCGTAGACGCGCGTTGAATCAGACGCGGCAGGCGCGACGGTAATTGTCGCAAACCAGGTCGTGAGCAGGGCAAGGCAGAGGCGGGGGAGTTTCATAGTAGGGAGGAGATCGGCACCAATCCTCGCGGGTCCACGATTCAGGGCAAGCGGCGAAATCTTGCGCCCGGCTCAAGGGTGCATTCCCGAGTTGTTGTCGCCCATGGCGGGCTGAAGGAGCGGCGGTTGCCAACCGCCGGTGAGCAACCTGACGCTGAGGGCGCTTGGTAACCGCCCCTCCAGCGGATCCGCACTCCGACTTGCGGCGTCAGACTCTGAACCCCGGCTCAAGGGACAGGCCAATTCTAGCGTTCAAGGGACAGGCCAATTCGGTCGGTCCGGCGCCGCGCTCAAGGGACAGGCCAATTTTTTGCCCCCTCGATAGGCTCCGCTTGGGGTCGTTGACAGGGGATTGAACGCCGGCAATCTTGTACACGCTTTCAACCCCGAGTTCTTCGATTTGGCACGTCGCAGATTACTCTGCTTGAGTCGTTTGCGCCTTTTGTGGCCATCCGCTCCAACGACTACGTTTCGTTACGGCTTCGGCCGCGCTGTGACCTGACAACATATTCCTACAGTTGCGGCAGGTTGCCACTTTCCTGCGGGCTGGTTGTTCCGTTCTCGCGCGATTCCACCGCCTCGCCGCCGCCTCCTCCTCCCATCGGGCGACGGACATTGAGCTGCGCAAGCAACTCCGGGAATTCCGTCCGCACCGGCGACTCGCGCAAAAACTCCTCCGCCGTCTCTTTGCGTCCCCGCGCCCGCAGACTGGCGTAAACGTGCAGCTCAAACTGCAACCGCAACGCTTCGCGCGCCGCCGTCAGGTCGAAACTCCCCAGCAGAAACAGCAGCGCCTCGACCGTCGAAAATCGCCCGCCATCCTGCTGCGCCCGCAACCAGTAGCGGCTCTCTCCCGTCATCGGCAGCCGCACTCGGCGGCCCCACGGCATCATTTCCTGCAGCATCGCCGAGGTCTCGCCCCACGCGCCGTCCAACAACACCACTTGCACTCCCTCCGGTGCCACTCCCGGCGGCGCCAGGTCGCCCTGCGGATGAACCAGCCACAGCTCCCGCCCGGGCACGCGCACGTCGTCGACCGGCAACCCGCGCTCGCGGCGCCAAACATGCTGCCGCGACTCCGGCAGCACGCGCTTGATCAGGTGCCCAGTGCTCGTCGGCCGGAAGAACTCCCGATGGTGCATCACGACGTCGACCGCGAGGGGGCAGCGCACCGCACGATGAGCGGCACACACACACCATCGTGTCGTCAACCGGCAGCGCGGGCAGCGTTCCGTCATGCCCCGGACGACACTACGCACGACCGGCCTCCGCCAATCCCTCCGCGATCAAGGCGAGGATTTCCGTCCGCCCCTGACGTTCCTTGGCGGAGCTCGTCACGATGGCCGGCATCTCGCTTTTCCACGCCGCCAGACTGCGCTTAAAAACCGCGATGCCCTCCTGGGTGCGCGCCGCGGACTGCTTGTCGGCCTTGGTGAACACCAGCGCGTAACTCACCTTCGTCTGATCGAGCCATTGCAGAAATTCGAGATCGATGGCCTGCGGCGGCAGGCGCGAATCGATCAGCACGAACACGCGGCGGAGATTGCGTCGTTCTTCCAGATAATCGGCGACCACCGCGTTGAACTCCAACCTCCGCTGCTCGGATACCTGCGCATAGCCGTAGCCCGGCAGATCGACCAGCGCCCACGCTTCATTGCAGATGAAAAAGTTGATCAGCTTCGTCTTGCCGGGCGCATCGGAGACCTTGGCGAGATCCCGGCGACCGGCGAGCAGGTTGATCAGCGACGACTTGCCGACGTTGGAACGGCCGATGAACGCGAACTCCGGCAGCGGCCAGCGCGGACACGAAACGAGGTCGGGCGCACTCTGCCGAAACTCCACGGAGTTGATCTTCATGGGACCAGGGAAATGGGACGACCGCACTCGCGGCCACCGGCCGTCTAGGGCTGCTTCGCCTGCCGCACGAAATCGACGTCGAACGACTGCCCCATCTGCGGTTGGTTGTACTTACCCACCAGCGTGTCGTTTTTCACGTCGTGCGACAGCACGTAGGTCGCCCCGGGATAGCCGACATCGTTGAGTTCGACGACGACCTGCAATCCCTCGGCGCTCCGCATCCAGATCGCGCGGGAAACATTGATCGACTTGGGATTGAAGTAGCCCGCCTGGACGACGCCGCTGCGATCCGCGCTGCGCAACTCAAGCACATAGGTGCCGTCGGAACGCAGCCAGCGCCCGAGCATTTTCCGCACCTCCGCGGGCGCCTCCCCGGTAGCCGCAGCGGCAGGCGCAACCGGCGTCGCCGCCGCGGCCGGAGTCACCGCATCCTTGGCCGGTGTTTCGGATTTCTTGCAGGAGACCGTGCCGCTCACGAGCGTGACGCCCGCGGCAATCGCCAGACTGAGGCGTGTCCAGTTCGAGGAATTCAGAGAGACCATAATCCATTGTGGAGGCCGGGCGGCGCCCGTAGCAAGCCGCGCGAGCAGAGTAAATTTCCGGCGGGCACCCCGCCAGGCCGACCGCATCCGGCGCGGGCGCTCACGGAATTTCGTACACCTCAATGAGGGCCTCACCGGCAGTTCCGCCAACGCCCGAGACCTGCGCCGAATAACTTCGTCCGGCCGCCAGCGTGACCAGCAGGGCCGAGTCGCGGCTGCCAGGTGTCAGCGGAAACGCCCCCACGGTGGCGCCCGTCGCCGCCAGCGCCGGGTCCCAATTGTCGTTCTCGGCCACCTTGACCGCATTCGCGTCGAAGAGCTCAAGCCGGGGATCCGCGAGCACGCCGGTGACACCGAACGCGGACAGCGCCGGCCCCACCGCCCGCACCAGCAATCTCTGCTCCCCGGTTCCGGCGACGAAAAATCCCGCAATCAGAATGTCCGCGCCCGTGCCCACGCGGTTCCGGGCCGAGAGATTGATCAGCCGCCCTTCGCCTCCCAACCCGGCATCGTAGCCCTCAATCAAGACCACGCCCGGCCCGTTGCCGCTGGCGTGAACACTGCGGCCGCCGTCGACCGGGTGAAGCAGCGCCGCGTCCCGGCTCGACGCGGGAAAGGCAAACGCCCCGAGGCCAGCAAACATCGGGGCGAGCGGCGGCGTCCAGTCGTTGTTTTCACCAATACGCATGGCGCCATCAAACAGGGCGAGCCGGGGATCGAGCAGGATGGTCGTGAGTCCAAACTGCGTCAGCGTCGGCCCGGCGGCCCGGACGAGGATTTCCTTCGCGCCTCCGGCGACGGCAAAACCCACGATCACGGTCTGCGCATCGGCCAGCGTCGTCCGCACCGCCACATTCGACAACCACGCGGCGGGCGCAACGATCACTGCGGCGGCCAAGCTGGAGGTCGCACCGACGGCGTTGCTCGCCACCACGGAATAAGTCCCGGCGTGGGCGGCGGTGGTGCCGGCGATTCGGTAGTCCGCGGCCGTGGCTCCAGGAATATCGGTGCCATTGAACCGCCACTGGTACGTCAGTGGCGCAGCCCCAATCGCGCCGGTGGCGAGGGTCACGGCGTCCCCCACCCTCACCCGGCGCGCGGCCGGTTGTATCAGGAAAGTGGGGGCACCGAGCGCGGCCCCCGGCGCCCGATCAGTCTGCGCCTGCCGGGCCACCGTGGCGCTCGAGACGTAACCGGCGCGCGCGGCCGCAAAGGTGAAATCGTAGGCCGATGGCGTCTGCCCGTTCGGCACGGTGCTCCGAAAGGTGAACTGGCCGCCCGCATCCGTCACCTGCGGGGCTGACGAAAATGCCGCGTTGCGCATGCCATCGCGGCCGGTGATCACGACACCCGGCACCGGGACGCCGCCAGGATCGGTGACCGTCGCGGTGAAGACGACGTCCTGACCCGAGGCCCGGGTTTGCCCGGCGGCCGGCGCAGAGACCGCGAGCACGAGAACCGCCGCCGTCGTCGCACTGGCCTCGTTGGAAAAAAGGATCGATGCCCCGGACGCGTTGGTGGCGCGGACACGGTAGTGGTACGTCGTTCCGGCCACCACGGCGGAATCGGTGTAAGAGGTGGCGTTCGCCGCCGCGATGGCGAGCGGATCCCACGATCCCGACGCGCCGTTTTTGCGCTCGATCTGAAACCCCGTTTCGTTGGCCGAATTGTCCGCCCACGCTAGCGCGATGGCCGCGGTGCTGCCGGTGGCGAGCAGGGCCGTCGCCGCCGCCGGCACGGTGGCGGCCGGTCCTTCGAGATACTCCTGGACGCCGTCCTTGATGGCATTCGCGACGAGGATCTTGAACGCCTCGTTTTGCAGCGCCGTGTTGTCTGGGGCTGGTCGGTCCATGAACGCGAGCTCGATCAAGATGGCAGGACGGGTCGCAAGACGGTTTTCCCCGTAGTCGCCGTTGAACCCCTGCACCCGCCGGTCGGCCCACGTGGGAGCATAGGCGCTGCGAATCGCCGCGATGATCTTGGCGTGCACCACCTCGGCGAGCCGCTTGCTTTCCGCACCGAAACCGTTGCCCGTGTCGTAGAGTGTCTCCGTGCCCGTTGCGACGCCGGGCGTAGGAGCGGCGTTGTTGTGAATGCTGACGAGAATATCCGCTCCGACGGAATTCGCATAGCGCGGCCGGCAGCGGATGTCCTGATTGAGATGCGTGACGCCCGCTTCATTCCAAACTGCTTCCTCCACGCCGATCGCCTTGAGATGATACCGGGCCGCCTCCTGCCATTTCGCATAGCCGCTTTCGCCCACTCCCGCGGATTTGTCGAGATTGCGGGTCGGGCGGACGTCGGCCCCGACGGCCCGGAGCGCCGTCGTGAGATGCGAGACCAGGTCCCAGTTCACGTAGTCTTCAACGATGCCAAACAACATGGGTCGCTGAAGTCCCCAGATGCTGCCATTCAGATAAGCTCCGTGGCCGGGGCTGACAGCGATGCGTCGTCCGAGCAATGCCGGCCGCACCGCCGGAATCTCCACCGGCGGCGCCGCGGCGATTCGCCGACTCGCGACCCGAGGTTCAACGTCTTCCAGCAGCCGGTGCAACGGCACGCCATCGATCAGCGTGAAGATTTCGTACGACGGCAAATGGTCGCTGAGCACGTCGCCAATCGCCCGATGAAGACGGCGTGACCACTGCTCGAACTCAAGACTGCCGGGGCCGTAGTCAAGGAGATCGCGGCTCAGGTTCAAGGTCAGCCGACCGTCGGTCAGCCCGAGAGCGAGCAAGCTCACCTCCTGCCGGTCGCTGCCGTCGCGGTCGACCAGGACCCGCTCGATCGCGCCACGCACCCGCGCCGGAAGGTCGTCGCCGCCCGCGATGGCCGTTGTCGTCACCGTCGATTGGCTGTGCCCCGGCAGCCCCAGCGCCAGCAACCCCACCACGAAAGTGATGAGCCAGCCTCGCACCCGCACTCCACCGGCCGCGATCATTCCTTCACCGTCCGCTTCTGGCCAGCCGCCATCACTATTTCCGCCGCTCGAGCCGATACAGCGGCGCGGCTTCAAACAGATGCGTGGTCGGCAGGTGGCCCAGGAATTCCAAGGTGACGCCGGGCAGGCGTTCGGCTCCGGCCAGCGCCGCGAACTCCTGGCTGACAAAAACCTGGCCGGGCGTGACCGTCGGCTGGACATTTGCTCCCCGCGCGACGTGCGCGCCGAGACAGGTCTGACGCTGCGTCACCGGATCCGGGAATGAATAGACCGGACCGGAGTGGAGCACGATCCGGATGTTGAGGTCCGCCGGCAGCTCATGTTTCGGCCAGTTCATTTGCGCGGCAAAATCACGTAGATCCAAGGCGAGCCGGGCCGCCTCCGCGAGGCCGGCGAAGACGAAATACAACGTGCCTCCCGCCGACTCGGCGGCCAGGGGTGCCACCGGCAACGCGGCGACCAGGCGCGCCACCCCGCTTTTGAATTCGTGGACAAACGCCGGCAATTGGTGCTCGGCGATTTTTCGAAAGTTCACCACGTCCGCAAACAGCATGGTCCGAATTTCCTGCGGCAGGAATGAGCCGGCGATCGGATTGGCGCTCCCGCTCGGCGCCGCCGCCTCCACCGGCGCAACCGCCGTGGACTTGATTCGCACGATGTGCGGGTTGAACTGCCGGCGTTCCCATTCCGCCACGACACTGCCGGTGCCGCCCGCCCGCGTGGCCGGCAGGCCGTCCCACAACGCCATCGGCTTGAATTCGAGATCGAGCGCCTGAGCCTGCAGTGCCGCCAGGCCCGTGAGAATCCGGTTGGCATAGACCAAACCGAGCGAGCTGGCTCCGTCCACGTGCGACGCCCCGTGACCGGTGGAGTTGGCGATCAAACACGTCGTCGCCCGGGCCATCACATCGTGAAAGCGCCGCTCCCATTCCGGCCCGCCAAAGCTCACACTCTGGCGCTTGAACGCGTTGACCGGACACGGCAGCACCAGGTTCACCTTGGCGTCCATCTCCAGCAGACACTCACAGAAGATCAGATCACCGCCGCACGCGGCCGACGAGTAACCATACCCGGCCTTCACTTGCTGGAGGTACGCCCGAATTTCTTCGCGAATGGCCGGCTCCATCTCCGCGCTAAAGCGTGGGGACACCCGGCTCGTCGCGTCAATCATGTGGCCCGAAAACACCACGACGGCCGGGAACTCGAAGCACTGGTCCAGCCAGCCGTGTTCCTGCCCGTTGAACCGCAATATCTCCCGCCCCTGTCGCCGCATCGAAGCGAGGTCCCGCCAGCGTCCCTTGAACGCCTCCGCGGCCTGCCGGTAAAAACGCGCCGCATCCTTCGTGTCGCCCAGGTGCGTCAAGGCCTCAGCCAGCGTGGCAACCAGCCAACCATCCACCGGACCCTTCGGCGCCTCCGGTTCCGAACCCACGAGTTTGCTCAACCATCCCCCACCCGTCCCCGAGGTCTTCTCGACTTCGGTGCGGCAATGTTTTGCCACTTTCTTGGCGCATTGCTCGGCCTTCGACCGTTCACCCGCCGCCGCCAGCGTGAACGCCAGGTTAATCCCCGGATAATACGACTCCCGCAGGGCAAAAGCGTCGCCATAGTATTTGCACGACTGCTGAATCGCTTCTTTCCCCTCGGCCGGCACACTGGCGTGGCGCCACATCTCCTTATGCACCCGCCCGAGCAGACACAGGGTCTCCTCATCGTTGGCGGACTCCTTGAGGACCTCGCCGAGCACCTTCCGAGCGGCGTCGAGCGCCCCGGTCTGCGCCAATGCCAGCGCGAGTTGCTGCTGCAAAATCTTGCCGCCGCCAAACCGCGCGAGGCCGTCCCGAGCCACTTCGATCGCGGTCAGCAGCTGGCCGGAGGAGGCCGATTGTTGCACCATTTTCTCGTATTCCTGTACATCTTGCGCCAGCGCGGAGCGGGAATGCGACGCTTCTTCCTTTTCGGACTCGTGGGTCATTCGGCGGATGGTGAGTAAAGTTCTGTCGGCTTCAATTACACACTCACCATCGGCGCAAGATTTGTTTGGCCGGCAGTTCCGGCTTGCCGCGATGGCTCGGCCGGCGGAGACCGTAGCGCATGTATCTCGCGTGGACCACCGTGGCGAATCGCGCCGACGCCGAACGGCTCGCCGCCGACGTCGTCACGCGGCAGCTCGCCGTCTGCGTGCAAATCGACGGCCCGATTATCTCCTACTATCGTTGGCAAAACCACACCGAGCGCGCTGAGGAACAACGGCTCTGTTTCAAGTGCCTGCCCAGTCACCTGCCGGCCCTGGAGAAACACGTTCTCTCCATTCATCCCTACGACACGCCGGAGTGGGTCGTGATCGCCGCGGAACGAGTCGCAGAAAAGTACTTGTCATGGGCTGGGGCCAGCTCTAGCACTCCGCCCCTTTAAACCACCGCATCCCTTAACTTTAACTCGCCATGTCACAGCACAAAAGCCTCCAAGGCATCTCCGGTCTAGTCGTTAAACGCAACGTCCTCAAGCGCTTCGAGCGGGTTGACTTGCTCAGGAAGCGCGGTCTTTGGAAGGTCGGCGACCGCGTGCAGGGTCTGCGCAAGACCAAGCCGGACGTCTGAGCCAACCTTTCGTCAATTTTTGGCAGGCAGTTTACACTGCCTGCCTTTTTTTTCGCGTCCTCCTCCGCAAGCGCCATGTTCGATCTGGTTAAGAAGCTCATCGATTTTATCGTCCACATTGATCGCCATCTGGCGGAGATTATCGCGAGCTACGGTCTTTGGACCTACGGCGTCCTTTTTCTAATAATCTTTGCCGAGACCGGGCTGGTCATCACGCCGTTTCTGCCGGGCGATTCCCTGCTGTTTGCCACCGGAGCCTTCTGTGCCCGGCCCGAGACCGGGCTGAACGTACACCTGATGGCGGGCCTGCTGTGGTTCGCCGCCTTCCTGGGCGACACCGTCAATTATTGGATCGGGGCGCGGATTGGCCCGGCGGTATTCAAACGCGAGGACTCGATATTTCTCCGCAAGAAGCATGTCGAACGGGCGCATGCGTTTTTCGAAAAATACGGCGGGCGGGCCATCATCCTCGCCCGGTTTGTGCCCATCGTGCGCACGTTCGTCCCGTTCGTGGCGGGAGTCGGCCAGATGACCTATGTCCGCTTCCTCGCGTACAACATCATCGGCGGCTTTGTCTGGATCTATTTCTTCATCTACGCCGGATTTTGGTTCGGCAATCAGCCCTTCGTGCAGAAGAATTTCAAGCTGGTGATTCTGGCGATCATCATCCTCTCGGTGGTGCCGATCGTCTGGGAAATGTGGCGGGCCTGGCGCGAATCACCCCAGAAGAAAACAGCGGTGCCCTGAGATTTCCGGGCATTGGTCGTGGCGACCACGACCCCGCTCCGCCACCGTCCGACCGACGATCAGACCTTGTGCGGCTCCGGGACCGCGGAGGTAAGGCAGACGATGCCCGCCGGATTGGGCACATGGGTGTATTTGGAAATAACCACGATGCCGGATTCGGTCACGGTAAAGCGCTTTCGATCCTGTTCCAAATCGTAGCCGATGACCGCCCCCGGCGGGATAAACACCCCTTTGTCGATGATGGCGCGGCGGATCTTGCAGTGCCGCCCGACCTCCACCTGGTCCATCAACACCGAATCGTCCACCTGCGCCCAACTGTGGATGCAGACCTTGGGCGAGAGCACCGAGCGACTCACCCGGCCACCGCTGACGATGCAACCCGGCGAGACGATCGAATCCACGGCTCTGCCACAACGCCCGCCGGGATGGTCTTCCCCGAAAACGAACTTCGCCGGAGGCTCGGGCGACGGATACGTGCGCAAGGGCCAGGCGCGGTCGTAGAGATTGAAAACCGGATCCACCCCCACCAAATCCATGTTCGCCTCGTAGAATGCATCGATCGTCCCCACATCCCGCCAATAGACGGACAACTTCTTGTTCTCATCCACGAAATTGTACGCCATCACGCGATGGTCGCGGATCAGTTTGGGGAGAATATTTCTGCCGAAATCCATGTCCCCCGCCGCCATCGCCGCCGGCGACAGCACCTCCATCAACATCTCGCGGTTGAACACGTACACGCCCATCGAAGCCAGGGGTCTTGCGGGTTGACCCGGCGCCCCCTCGACCCAGGTGGGCTTCTCCTCGAAGTCCACGATCCGGCCGGCGGGATCCGTCCGCACCAATCCGAATTGATGGGCGCACGTACTTTCCACCTCGATCACCGCCACCGTCGTCTCGGCGTGCTGGGCGCGATGATGGCGCACCATCGCGGCGTAATCCATTTTATAGATGTGATCGGCCGCCAGAATCAGCACCTCGGTGATGTCGCTGCCAATCATCCGCAGGTTCTGAAACACGGCATCCGCGGTGCCGTGAAACAGATCGCCGTCGCGACTGAGGGTCGGATGAATCGGGAAAATATACTCGCCCAATTCAGGCCGGTAGACGTTCCACGCCAGATGCAGATGGCGGTTCAGCGACGTAGACTTGGTCTGCATCAAGACGCCAACTTTACGGACGTTGGAATTGATGCAGTTCGACAATGGGAAATCGATCAGCCGGTAGATGCCGCCAAACGTGACCGCGGGTTTTGCCCGATATTTGGTCAAGGGATGCAAACGGGTCCCCTCCCCTCCGGCCAAAAGAATGGCGAACACGGTCTTCACGGATGCCTCCTTTTCACGTCCTCGATTCTACGTGGAACCCCGGCGCTGTCGAGCCCGCGCCGCCATCATCTCCGTGCGGCACGCTGCCACCCCCGCCAGTCAGCGGCACGGTGAAAACGTTGCACCTTCTCCCGGCATCCATTTCGATGCCCAAGCCCTGCGCATGCAATTGAGATTCACCGGTCTCAGCCTCCTCCTCGCCCTCTGCACGACGGCGATGGCGCAATCCCGGGCAGTCGACGGCATGGTCTCCGGCATCGTGTTCGATCCGACGAGCGGAAAGCCGGTCGAGTTCGCCACCGTCGTCGTGAAATGCAAAGCGGACGGCCAGTCCGTGCGCTTCGGCGCGACGGACGCCAAGGGTCGGTTTGAGCTGGAGGCGATTCCCGCTGGCGACTTCCTGCTCGCCTACGCTTTGGTCGGCGGCGCCCGCGAGGCAACCGTGGCCTTTTCCATCGATGGAAGACAACGGGCGATCAATCTCGGCCGCCTGCCGCTCAATGGCGAGGCCGCCGTACAACTCGAGAAGGTTGAGGTCTCCGCGCGCCAGGAGGCCTTCTACAATTCGATCGACCGCAAGGTCTACAACGTCGACAAGGACATTCAGAGTCTGACCGGATCGGCCAGCGATCTGCTCCAAAACGTGCCGTCCGTGCAGGTCGACATCGAGGGTAACGTCAGCCTCCGCGGCGACAACAACGTGCTGATCCTCATCAACGGCAAGACCTCGACGATGATGGGCCGGAACCGCGCCGCCGTGCTCGAACAAATGCCGGCCGACGGCATCGAAAAAATCGAGGTCATCACCAACCCGTCCGCAAAATTCAAACCCGACGGCACCGCCGGCATCATCAACCTGACGCTCAAGAAAAAACAGGAATCCGGTTCCTTCGGCAGCGTCCGCACCGCCGTGGGCAACGCCCGCCGCTACAACGCCAGCGTCACCGCCAACTACCATCCCGGAAAATTCAGCGTCTTCACCACCGCCGGCCTCCGGCAGGACGACCGCCCGCGCTCGATGCAGGATGATCGTTCGCACACCGACGCCGCGACCAACGCGGTGGTGTCGACCTCCCAGCGAACCACCGAGGACTCGCGCCCGCTCTCGCGCCTCGCCCAATTCGGCGCGGACTACAAATATGACGAGCGCACCACGCTCGGCGGCGACGTGCGCTACAACCACCGCGACTTCGAGCGCCATTCCGCCGTGAGCAATCTCACGCGCAATGTCGCCGGCGCCGTCACCGGCGATTTCGATCGGCTCCGGATTGACCCTGGGTGGGAGCAGGACCTTGAGCTGACCGCAAAACTTCAGCACGCGTTCAAGGAGGAGGACCGCGAGCTCACCGTCGATGTCCGCCACGGCCGCACCACCGAGCAGGAGGACAACCGCTACACCAATGTCTACCGCACGCCGGGACGGGTGACGGCATTCGACTTCACGTTGATCAAGCAAAAGGAGACCAACACCGAGACTTCCGTCGAGTACGTCCACCCGCTCGACGAAAATTCAAAACTCGAAGCCGGCTACAACGGCCAGATCCGCGAGACCGACCTGGATTTCCGCGGCAGCTACGTCGATGCGACGGGTGCGACGCGCCTCGACGCCACGCGGACCAACCACTTCATTTATAATGCCGCGATTCACGCGTTCTACGGCACCTACGCGCGGAAGTTCGCGGCGTTCGGCCTACTCGCCGGGCTTCGCTTCGAGCACGCCGGCAGCGACACGAACCAAGTCACCGCGCACCTCCTCGGCACCAACGACTACAACCGCTCTTACCCAAGTTTGCACCTGAGTTACGAGCTCACCGCGACGCAGCAACTCCAGCTCAACTACAGCCACCGCGTGCACCGGCCGGAGGGCGACGATCTCAATCCGTTCCCGGAATATCAGGATCCGTTCAACCTGCGCGCCGGCAATCCCCGCCTGGTGCCCGAGGATGTCCACTCGCTCGAGGCTGGCTGGGAGTACAGGAAAGACGACACCTCCTGCCTCGCCACCGTGTACTACCGCTACCGCTACCACGGAATCACGGAGGTCTCCCGGTATATCGACAGCACCACGCTGCTCACCACCAAGGAGAATCTCGGCACGAGCAGGTCCGGCGGTCTCGAACTCGGCGCCAACACCCGCGTGCGCGAACGCGTTTCGCTGAACTTCAGCGCCAACGCCTACCGCAGCGAAATCGACGCGAGCAACCTCGGCTTTGGCGCGCGCCGCGCCAGCTTCGCCTGGAGCGCAAAACTAAACGCGAATTTCGACGTGACGAAAACCACCCTCGTCCAGCTCAACACCCACTACACCCCAAAGCGTCTCACCCCGCAGGGCTACCGCTACCCATCCGCCGTCGCCAACCTCGGCCTGCGCCACAACTTCGCCGACCGGAAGACGGCCATCACTTTCACGGTGTCGGATGTCTTCGGATCCCTGCGCGAACGCACGCACATCGACACGCCGACGCTGCGGCAGGACATCATCCGCCGCCGCAGTTCCCGGATCGTTTACCTCGGCGTCATCTGCAATTTCGGCAAAGCCACGAAAAAACCGAAGAAGGACGACCTGCAGTTCGACAACACGCTGTGAGGCGCGTCCCGCAAAATACCAATTTCACCGGAAACCCGGCGCCGCCTCGAGCGTGGTGCGAATGCCGGGAGTCGAACCCGGATCAATGGCTTCGGAGGCCATCACACTATCCATTGTGCTACATTCGCAGGGACGCAGTTGAGCGTTGTAGGGTCGGCAACGTCCGAGCGTCAAGCCTGCGTACACCGTCGCGTCAAATGCCTGAAATCCCCAACTGCGTCGTTGCCTCGCACCCGCGCGGTTCCCAACGTCACGCCGTATGTCCGCAGAGAATTCCACGAGCAACGCCCCCGGTGCGACCGCACCCGCACCCAGTGACTTCATGCGCGAGAGCTCAGTGCAGTTGTACTTCATGATGGCTGATACCACGGCCGGCTTGGCGCCGCCATCCAGCCCGCCGCAGGTGTAGCGGCGCGCAGCCTCCAGCATGTAAGCCCACCCGCCAAGGCGCGCCAGCGGCTCCACAATTCCGCCGAACGCACCGATGGGCAGCCCGAACAGCTGCCGCACGGCAGCGTAGGCGCCAGCCACGCGCGCAGCCGCCTTCACCCCGCCGGTGCTGGCAGCCGGCAGCGAGATGCCACGCCCGGCAGCCAGGCTCTCCATTAGCATGCGCCAGCCATTGCCAGCCTGCGCAGCG
>SXGU01470502.1_pt1 | contig 46215 bp, 44 predicted proteins | sample 3174531 | NCBI WGS metagenome assembly SXGU01 (sample SAMN11356863, study PRJNA531348) | freshwater metagenome | isolation source: freshwater sample F1-140 | place: China: Fuxian Lake, Yuxi | collected 2017-12-25 | reverse complement strand
CCCCGGAAGGTGCCCAGGCACTGGCAGCGGACAAGGGATATGACAGTGATAAATTCGTCGCGGCCCTTGAGGCACGGGGGATGGAGGCTATCATCCCACCCCGCGTCAACCGCATCAGTCCTCGTGAATGTGACTGGTTCGCGTACAAGGAACGCCACTTGATTGAATGTTTTTTCGGCAAAATAAAACACTATCGGCGCATTTTTTCGCGATTTGAAAAGCTCAAGCGTAATTATATGGGGTTTCTGCGACTCGCTGCCGTACTCATCTGGCTGCGATAGCCTATGTCACCACAACCTAGACATGACGGCCCTCCATCAGGGGTTGATCCGGGCGTTAGACACGGGAAATCGGGGGTTTATGCGCCGACGTCTATGGTAGCACATCCCTGACAAACTGCTAACACGCCCCCATCTTTCCAGGGACGACAATCAGAAGTAACCCGGAGAAGACCGAAAAACTCTGGAACAATTGACAATGCTGATTTGCAGATACGACATATTGATTCATGAACGATTGTATTCATGGCAATAGTACCCGCCTGCCATTGACGAACCTATCCATCACATCAAGACACTCGGGCATCACCAACCTAACCTTCCATATATCTTCCATCCGCTCAACATCAGAACGAGATGAGATATTCAATCCCTCCAGTGCAAAATGCAGGGACTTGCCGTTTATAAGAATCCTGTCATATACCGACAGCCTTGCAGTCTGAGCTACAGGCAGTTGAAACAGGCTGTAACTCACGACACCATCAAGCGAAGGCAGTTCAGTCAGCACAGCGTTTAACATAAGATATGTTTGTGGCTGACAATACTCAACCGCACTCAGTAAATACTTTAACCCTACCCGCCGACAATAATCACGAATGACGAGATTCTGCACACTTTGCGGAACCCGTTCTCCCAGAAACGGCCGACTGTAAATATAGCCACGGTAGCCCGCCATACCTAGCCGCCCTGATTGTGCTGCATTTCAGCAATACGATACTCAAGGCCTATCCGTGATGCTGGACGCAGGGTAATTGGTTCAAAAAATTCGCCAAGACGCTTGTCGGCATACGGAGTAAATACTCCCTTGAAACGACAATTCATGGTCCAGCGCGTTTCAGACTCAAGATTTACCCGGTTGCCATGCGGCAGATTTTGATTGAACAACACAATCTGTCCATAATTGACATTTAGCCAAACAAGATTGGACTCCACAGCCTGAAACAATGCTTCACTATCCTGTACAGAGGTATCTATGAGAATTTTTGCAGGGTTCTCATAAGCTGCGGGCGGCAGTAAAAACATTGATTTAGTGCTATGGCAATCGACCAGTGGTAACCAGACGACCATTTCGAAGGGAGAATCTCCTGACCAGGTATCTGCGTGAATAGGCAGTAGTGAACTATGGTCTTCGGGCATCTGAATGCTAAGATTTAATCTCAACTGCATGGCAAGTTCGTTACCGACAATCAATTCCAGAGCCCTGCGTGCCAAACGGAAATAAGCTGGCCTGACCCATTCATTGGCATTGATGGTGGTGATGACTTGCAAGCGTAATTCATTGAGCTGATCCGGTTTTATAAAGTGATGAACATAATTCAGCAATTGATCATCAGTAACCGGCTTGTCAATGCGTATCGCGGTTCGTACCGCAAAACAAACCAATTTTCTGATACGATCAAGGTCAGGCAGGGATTCCACTGACTGAATCAAATAGCCTGCATCAAGAAAACGCTTCAGCTCTGCCTGTTCACTGACGGAAATGAAACCCTCATGCCCGATTTCGGCATCTAATACTTCACTCAAAGAAAATGAATTCATGATCTCCGGTATATCCAAACTCTTTATATAACCAAACCCACTCATCTGTATCAAGAAGAGTTTCCGCAGTCAGTGCCCAACACTCGAGATTGAACATCTCCTGAGCATTTCTATAACTTTCAACCATAAGGTATTTATTCCTGCCAACCCGCTCCATTTCCTGCAATGCGGTTTTGAGTTCAAACAACCGAAGATTATGCAAAGTCCCCAGGGAAATTACCAAATCAAAAGTCTGGTTTTTAAAAGGGTATATATCCTGGGCACGGTGCTTAAAGAAATAGCCGGTCAATTCAGGATGCATATCCCGCAATGCATATTCAGAAATATCAAAACCAGTCAGACTTATCCCGGGCATGAGACATTGTAACTCATATAAAAGATAGCCCTTGCCGCAGCCGATATCCAGTACACTGGATTTTGCAGTCAATCCGTATTGGTCAATCAGGGCACGAGCGACTGGTGTCCAGCGGCCCTGGATATAGCGATACCCGCCATAACCATACCGCCGGTCACCATCCCAATAATCAGCACCATATGCCTTGGCCCGAGACATGCAGAGTACTTTATCATCCATCATACGCGCTAGATAATTGCGCTCCGTCTGCTGATGCAGTGGCGTTACAATATGCAGCGGTTTCATCATATAATTCTCCGGTAGACACGGTTATGTCAGCAGTTCAACCGCAGTGGTCACGACACTCTCCGCAGTAAGGCCAAATCGCGTAAACAAATGACTTTGGGAGCCATAATCATCGGGAAATTTATCTGGAATCCCCAATCGTCGCAATGATTTGCCAGGCTTGAAACCTGCCTCGGCTAATATCTCTGCAACAGCACTGCCCAAGCCACCAATAATGCTGTGTTCTTCAAGAGTAATAACAGCACTGGTAGCAGTCATGGCGGCCAGCACGGTTTTTTTATCGAGTGGTTTCACTGTAGGGCAGTGTACAATCCGCGCAGAAATACCAGTGTCAGCCAAGAGGGCGACGGCCTCCCGGGCTACATTCAGCATAACGCCGGTAGTAACCATCAGCACATCGCTACCCTCACCCAGTGCGAATGCCCGACCTATACCATTAATATCCCAAGCCTCACTAACGATGGGTTCGCCGCCCTTGGCGATACGTATATATACCGGACCCGGCCAGTTCAGGGTTAATGGCATTAGGGCAGACATCTCCCTTGCATCTGCAGGAGCCAGAATAGTCATATTCGGCAATACCCGCATCAAGGCAATATCATCAGTCGCCATATGGGTTGGCCCCAGTGGAGCATAAACCAATCCCCCACCATTGCCCATCAGTCGTACGGGCAGATTGTGCAGACATACATCCAGACAAATTTGTTCAAATGCCCGTCGGACAAGAAAGTTGGCAATTGAATTGACGTACACTATTTTTCCTTCCAGTGCCAACCCGGCAGCCATCCCGATGACATTCGCTTCACTGATCCCTTCCATGATAAATCGATCCGGAAACTCTTGTTTGAATTCTGACAGGGTACCAGCACCCAAGTCCGAACCGATGAAAAAGACCCGACTATCCTGCCGAGCCAACTGGTAGACATCGGTCAAGCAGGATTTACGCATGAGATACCCTACCTATTGCTTGCATCAAGGCTTGGGCTTCAGCCTCACTGAGCCGATTTGTATGATGCCATGCCAGATTATTTTCAACTCCATCAATACCAGCACCTTTGATAGTGTGACAGATCACCATGTTGGGTTTGCCTGGTTCAATCGGCAATGCCTTGAAAGTAGTACGTAAAGCTGAAACATCGTGACCATTGATTTCTGCAACACTCCATCCAAAACTGCGCCATTTGTCAGCAACCGGCTCCAGGCCTGATACGGTTTGGGTTGATCCGTATGATTGCAATTTATTGTAATCCAGAACCAGGGTCAGATTATCTAAACCGTGTTTGGCACCACTCAATGCCGCCTCCCACACCGAACCCTCGCCAGCTTCACCGTCGCCGATCACCACAAAAACCCGACTGTTTGAGCAGTCGTGACGTGCCGCCAATGCCATACCAATGCCAATGGCAGGGCCATGACCAAGACTACCAGTTGATGCCTCTACACCGGGAATATGAGGATATTCAGGATGTCCACCCAGCCGACTGCCGGGTCGACAAAATGTTTGCAACTCAGATTCAGGAAAAAAACCCTTATCGGCTAACATCAGATATTGAGCCATACAGCCATGGCCTTTGCTCAGGATAAAACGATCACGTCCGGGCCATCGGGGGTACTCTGGATCAAACCGTAATATATCGTCGTATAGAACCCGCACAATCTCCAGTACGGACAGAGCCGGTGCCAAATGCCCCCTCCCTGACTTCAGCAACATGGTAACTATTCTGCGCCGCAACTCAACGGCCCGCTCATCAAGGCCGACACAGGCGGTATCCGGAAAGGTGTTATACCTGGAATTATTCATAAGCCCTAACAAGACGGTTGCACAGGTCTTGCGCCTTTAGTAACTGCCGAACACGAACTGCTTCACTTATTTCCATTCCTGCTGCCTGAGTCCGGCGGGCACTGCCTTCGACAAGATATTCATTCAGCATAATATAACACCACTTAATACCATAGAGGGGATATAGTATTTTTGCCCGTTCAGCCAAGTCACCAACACAATCGAACTGCTTGAGAATGGTAGTCCAGAAATGGCTTTTCAGCGGGCTGCCCAAAGCCATGGCCGGGTGCAGTACAAAGTCAATCATGGTTTTTGCCGGATCGTCCCAACCAAAATATTCAAAATCAAGCCATATTATTCCACTCGCCGTCCTCAATGCATTATGAAAGCCAAAATCAGAGGGACTCAATATCCATTCCTCCCCTGCTAATTCCAGACTACACGAGCGTCCCAGTCGATCATATTCCTGATAGGCCCGCGCCATGGATTGTTCCATGAACTCACGTAGAGCATTTCCAACAAAATCACGCATCGCAACAAAGTCATCTGAAGCGGTGTCGGTTTGGAGTAGACGGTTTTGTCGTTGGGTCAGATTTTGCCATAGCGTATCAAGACTGAAACAGGCCTCTGAGGCTGACTTTTGTTGAGCCGCTTCAGGATGTGTTTTCAATTGATTTAATCGCATCAAAAACTCTATGGCATTGTCAATATCTGCGACAGTGTACACCTTCCCTGACAAGGATTCACCATCAATCCATTCGTAAACACCAATTCTGCGATGAGGATCCAGTGCAATCGGACGTGGAACATCTGGTACACCGCAGTGAAGCAGAAAACACAGTGCCTCCCACTCGGTTGTCATACGGTCACGCCTGCCGGTTTCAGAATATGCATACTTTTTGGCGCACCATACCCCACCCTCCGCGTCGATCAAACGGTGAATTTCTGCATTGCCCCCTCCATAAATCCGTTTGGCTGCAACAACCTCGACCGATAACACTGTGGAAAATATTTCAGGCGTAGTATTGCTATACATGATAAAAAAACATTTTCGTGATTGTATCCCAGGATGCAAAGGGAGTTATCCTCTCAAGTCCTTCGGTAGAGTACTCCTGGTATCCAAACAATATAGGGGTGGTCATTGCAGGGAATGCTGTAGCCAAAAAGATATCTGGCAGATCATCAATAAATATGTCACATCGCAGGTTGGCGATTCGCGCTAATTTTTCTTGTCTTGAGGGCTCAAAATACACATGATCAGGATGAATTGGCATGCCAATTCCGGCAATCTCATGCCGAAACAGCCATGTGTTTGCCATGGTAACAAGATTGTGGCGTAGTTCAGTATCCTGTGCAGCAAAACGACTTTTATGGCTAACTATAAAAAAAGTGGCTCCAGTCTGCAGACCTATCTTCAGAAAATTATGAATTCCCGGGAAAGGTTGGGCATCATAAATACGAGGCCCGTAGACAGTTGCCTGTAGTTTTTGCCAATGGGTCTCTCCGCCAGGCTGAGAGCGTAGTGCATCCCTGACTGCCTGCTTTGTTGGCATAACTGCAGCATCCATTGAATACATTTTAATCGCAAGATTGTAAAACAGTAAATCATAGCAAATAATGGTATTATCGAAATCAATTCCTATGCGGCTGCTCTTCATCAATCAAACCCTTATTTCAGATATCTGAACCAGGTTTCAGTTGCGGCCTCAATGCTGTCAGCAGTCCAGATAGGGGCATTGCGCCAGCATTCAATACCATTCAGCATATAGTCTACTCCCTGCTCAAAAGATACTTCTGGCATCCAGTGCAACAATCGACGAATTTTTGATGTGTCCGCAAAAGTGCAATCCGGCTCACCGGGACGTTTTGGAATATAACTCACCTCCCCACCCAGTAATTCAACCAAATAATTAATACTGTAGTGGCAGCCACTGCCTACGTTCATGGCTTCGCCACTAACCTCAGATCTGGCAGCGGCAATGAACGCGGCAGCAACGTCAGTAACATAAGTAAAGTCGCGAGTTTGCCTGCCGTCACCCACCACAGTAAAAGGTTTCTTATTTATCTTTTGAGCCAGAAACACACCAAATACCGCGCCATAAGCACCACTGGTTCGTGACCCTGGCCCGTACACGTTGAACAATCGAAGTGAAATGGCAGGCAAACCGTATACCCGAAACCAATGCAGCGTCAACTCTTCCCCCATATATTTTGTCAGGGCATAGGGATATTGAGGCCTGATGGGTGCTGATTCAGGCGTTGGGTATGTATCTGGAATGCCATAACTTGAAGAAGATGCGGCATATACAAAACGCTTCACACCCGATGTTTTAGCACATTGCAACACATTCAGCGTGCCTGCCACGTTGGCCTGAAAATAGGCGTCCGGCTGCTCAATTGAGGGCACAATATCGGCAATTCCGGCCAAGTGGAATACCCAATCAACGCCGGAAAATAGCGGCGCAATACTATCCTTGTCGAGAATATCAGCATTGATAAAAGTCAAACCTGGCTGGACTGCTCCCCCCCTAATATTTTCAATTCTTCCAGAAGAAAGATTGTCGATAATCACTACTTCGTGCCCCATGGCAATAAGTTTCTCTGTCAAATGACTGCCAATAAAACCACATCCACCGGTCACGAGGCTGCGCATAATTTAACCTAAATGAAATTAACGTGCGGAACTTTATCTTCCATGAGCTGATACAGATAACGATTGACTTCATCCATCCGGCAGTTACGGCGACAATCATTGATATCGAGAGCTTCTCGGACATGCCGAAAGCCTTGCTTTCGTAATTCGCCTTCCCATATATCCTTGAATTTGCTTTGATTGATATTGCCATAGTAGAATTTCGGGTCAAGCAAATAGGCACTGCATCCATAGACGGAACCATCTGCCATGATGTACGCCCAAAAGAATGGAGTGGAGTAGCATTTTTCGTAACGATCCGGACTAACATACTTTCGCATGGTATGTTCGCGAAAAATAACGTTAAAATTATTCGTATTGAACCTGACCAGATCATCTGCCATTTCCAAAAAAGCAGAATAATCGACTGTTTCATACTGATGGGTTTCACTGAATAAATGCTGCGAATACGGCTTGATAACCAGATAATCCAGTCCAATTTCATCGCGGCATAATCTAATTAGCAATTCCATTTCTCTGGTATTTTCGGGCAGCAACAAAGTTTGCGCGCCCAATGTACAGCCAATGGCCATCTGCCGTCTGGCGTCGACCATACGCTTCAAGTTATTTATAACCTGAGAAAAGTCTTTTTCCCGGGTTCTGTGTACTTTGGCATAAGTTTCGGCTGTGCCTGCATTAATGGATACCTTAATCCAGGATATAAATGGCAGGGCACCATCAATAAATTCATCACGGACAACGGTTGCATTGGTTGTAAAGGCTACGTCGATGCCCGCTGCCTTGGTATCCAGGACAATTTCATGGATTTTTTTGTGTAACAGAGGCTCGCCTTCGCCTGCGTACATGATGCTTTTTATACCAAGATTAGCCATTTCATGGACACAATCCCTATACCGATCAACATTCAGCATATCAGTTTTATAACCAATATAATCCACAGCACAAAAAGTACAGCGATGATTGCAGGCACCGACAGGTGCTACCTCGACATACACAGGGTAAATCGTTTTTGCTTTCTCCCAGTCTTGTCCTGCTTCAACCAGTCGGGCAACCCGTTCCGGATGATAGATTAGTTTGTGACTTTCTATGGCATATTTATCGACCATACATATTTTCCTGCATTAGCGGAGACGAGGGACTGCTTGTTCACCAAGAACCTGATATAACCACTGGGTGCAAATATGACCAACTATCAGTTGCATATCTTCCGCAATCTGCATGTCATCAACAGGAAAATGAATGGGAACCTGGGCCAGTTCCTTACATTTTCCACCTGAAAAACCCAGAATGGCAAACGTCTTCAAACCCAGGGCGTTGCCAACTTCCAGTGCCTTGACAACATTGGGCGAATTGCCACTGCCAGACAAAACAATCAATATGTCGCCTGGCTGACCTTTTACGCGTAATTGCTGTGCATAAATTTCATCATAACCCAAATCATTGCCCAGGCAGGTTAATACTGCCGGATTGGCACTCAGTGATTCCGAGCGTAATCCCGCACCAACCCGCATCCCTGCGCCATAAATCAAATCATTAGCGATATGCACTGCATTTCCCGCACTGCCACCGTTGCCACACAGGTATACCATTCGGCCCGATTTCCATGCCTGCAATAATGCGTCACCCAAATCTGAAACCCCTGCCATTTCAGAGGTATCCAGGACTTTAATCAACCTGTCTTTATAACATTGTATGTAGTCTTCCATTTTGAAAATTCAGCATTAAGTTAAAGATAAATAACAAGTTGCCCACTGTACGCTAATCAAACAGATACATGTTGGATTTCAGGTACTCAAGACCAATCCTGAAGTTAATCGGATAGGAATGCTCGTTATATTTTTCAAAGATGGCGAGTGCTTTTCGCTGTAAGGCTTCATCTTCGGCAGTGTCAATCCATAAATTGCAGGAACGAAGCCAGGCTTCCCTGACAGCAGCCAGGATTTCTTCCGGGGTGTTATTGATTACCGTAATATCGGCTTGCTCATATTGTTGAGCCATCCCATAAAAAGCTACGCCGGATTGAAATTGCTCACGGTACGAGAGAAACCGGCCGACACTTTGTAGCCAGAATTTTTTATGAATACAAATAGATTTCATGGCAGCAGCAGCCCACGCTCCGACTGGAACCATATTAATAAAGCATATTGGTTGGCGAAAGATAAAAGGAATACTGTCCAGCCCGGTGCCGCAAGAAACAAATAAATTACAAGTAGCTGATAAATAGATGTCCATAAATTCGTCCCTGTATCGGTTTGCATAATCAACAATATGCGGGTCTCCGGTATCAAGTGCACCTTCAACCATCGCCCCCATTCGCAAACAATAAACACCCTGTTCCGCCAGGTATTTCATTCCCAGCAGATAATCACTCACCGGCATGTTTCTATGTTCATGATACGACCAGTTTATACCAGGCAACTCCTGATTTAGATAGCGAGAATCCCGGCCCAGAAAACACACATACGGTGCAGTGAGTTCCATACCCATCGCAAGCATTGCCTGGCTGGCTCTGTAATCATCTTCCCGGGTAAAAAACAATTTGGATCGCGTTCGCTGGATCACATTGTAACGATCAGTCCCTTCACTATTGAAGGTGTTTCCACCACTGGCATCAAGAGCCATATGGGAAAATACTGGATTCTGTATGCAGATATCGAAAAGTCTATGTCCCAATGAAGAGTACCGCATCACACGATTCCACAGTTGCAGCAAAAACATATTGGAGATTTTTGTCCTGAACCAGAATACATAAATGACATTATTTTTTCCAAATACATGTTGCTGTTCCTGCAATACAATTTCGGTATTAGCAGCAAGATGTCCTATCCGCTCGGTTCTGAGAAGGATGTAACGAACCGGGGCGATATCTTCCAGCAGATAGCCATAGCCAACCAGCTTAATTAGAGCGTCTTCCAGTGTCGGGGCTTCTGACTGGGCGAGAGTTTCAGCGTGTGACAATAATGCAAAGTAATCATGCTTAATGATGTTTATGACTGATTCCCTGTCAATGGATTGAGTCGTTCTACAGTGTGAACAGATGCTAATCGCAGTTTCTTCCTGATCACATCTCCAAGTTATTGTCTGAGGGCGGGAGCAATGCTTGCAGGGTATACGCAATACTACCCTTTGTCGGGTTGTGTTAATCCAGTCAATCTGAGAAAGCATCAGACTGTCAGGTTCATTGACATCATTTGCTGCCACCCTTCCAGCAGATTGATCGGCCAGCACCGCCCGCCATATCTGGAAATTTGCTGAATTCTTTTCATCCGATAACTGGGTGATTTTTTCAATATCAACAGGCTGGTTCACTCGTGATTTACAGAGTAGCAGTCGTCTCTCCATAGCAAGGGTATGGTCAGGCAATCCGCAGACCCGTTCCAGCAAGGGTATGAATTGTTCATACGCTGCCTGCAATGTATTGGTTGCATAGGACAAGAGGGCTTCCAGTAGCATGGCAGAGACCCACTCAGTGAGTGCCCCGTTGATCGGCCTGTTTTCAAAATAATGAATGGGCACCAGGAAGGGCCGATCCAACGGCAGAGCCTGTTCCTGACTCCGGGATGCAAGGAACTTGTATATTACCCCGGCAGCTTCCGCAAACTGCCCCCTATCTGCAAGCACACGGGCAAACCCCGTGACCACACCAAAATCATGTTGATTGACAGTCCACAATTGGGCAAATTCTGCATAACTTGATGTCAGAAAAGCAAAACGCTGCGACAAGGTATAAGTGGGATTGGCAGCAGCCAGGTAGAGGTTCACGGCCTGCAGATAGCCAGAATCACACGCAGCTGACTGCCATGCAGGCAGAAAGTACCGGGCATAAGCAAGCGTAGCAAACCGCTGCTTCCACTCATCCGAAGAAGGGTCGGAAACATATGCTGAAGCAGTAATGATCCAATTGGACGTTCTGAGCCGTTGAGCATGCTCAGGCAGACAGGCAAAGTAGCGTTCACCCTGAATCAAATCTTCAGTTGTCACTGGAGCTAATGCATCAAGTGCGGGAATCAACTTATATATGAAAAATCCACGGGTTCCGTAAATATGCGATGAATGCTGATCTGTCTGGAAGAAAATAAGGCTATTTGAATAATCAAGTTCAAACATATCCATGCTATTTGTTTCCAGCCTGACAAAATCAGGTTGCCTGGAAGTAATCTGATCAGTCACAAGATCGCTAAGTTCATTGAGTTCCACCGATCTGAAAAATAGGTCATCCGCATTCAAGGCCACTATCTGTCCTTTATTTGGCAATTGTTGCGCCATGCTCAATGCCGAAACACCCAACCCGGTACTGGTGTCTACGACTAGCATACCCGGTTGCAGATATCGGCGTATAAAACGCAATTCAAAACCAGGGTCGTCTTCGTGTTGCAACAGCCCGAAAGCCGTTTCATTTGTTATATCGGCAGGCGTTACGACCGTCAGACCGCTTGAAGTTTTTATTTTCCAGGTTGGTATCATATCTTGTACTCAACGGATATTCTGTGAAAAACTCTCCATTGGCTGACCTCAGGGCGCAGTCATTTTTTGCTACTTAGTGTTCTATCAAAATATGCAATGGTCAACTTTAATCCATCTTCCAATTTCATAACAGGCTCCCATTTGATGGTTTTTTTTGCTAGTGTTATATCTGGCTGACGCTGTTTTGGATCATCTACCGGCAATGATTGATATAAAAATCTGGAAGAGGAGCCAGTTAGATCACGAATTATTTCGGCTAATCGAATCATTGTGAATTCCTCGGGATTGCCTAAATTCATTGGGCCAGTTACGTCGTCAGTAGTATTCATCAATCGGAGAAAGCCCTCAATCATGTCCTCAACATAGCAAAATGACCGACTTTGTGTACCATCGCCATAAATTGTAATAGGATCATTACGCAATGCTTGCACAATAAAATTTGACACCACTCTCCCATCATCGGGATGCATTCGTGGGCCATAAGTGTTGAATATTCGTGCGACTTTTATACTTAAACCGTGCTGACGTTGATAATCAAAAAACAGCGTTTCAGCACATCTCTTACCTTCATCATAGCAGGATCGTGGACCAATGGGATTTACATATCCAACGTAGGATTCTGGTTGGGGATGAATCTGTGGATCACCATATACTTCACTAGTTGATGCCTGAAAAATTCTGGCTTTAGTGCGTTTAGCTAAACCCAACATGTTTATCGCTCCATGCACACTGGTTTTGGTAGTCTGCACTGGATCAAACTGATAATGAACAGGCGAGGCTGGACAGGCCAAGTTGTATATCTCATCCACTTCAACATATAAAGGGAATGTTACATCATGTCGAATTAGCTCAAAGCGATGAAAATCAAGCAAATTTTTTATATTGTCTTTGTTGCCGGTGAAAAAATTATCCAGGCAAAGAACATCATGCCCCTCCCTGACAAGGTGATCACAGAGATGAGATCCAAGAAATCCAGCACCACCAGTGACTAATATACGTTTTATTGGTATGTATGTCATGGGTAATTACCACCATCTACCCCAAAAAACTGGATGCACTGAAGATGCATCAAAGCGGCTAAGTGATTGGACACCTCCTGTGAACCGTCTATTAGTTGGACTACAATGAGAGAAAGTGGCATTGCTTTCGACAAGAAGATAAAGCATTTCTTATCCACTATAATGACAATCGTGTGTGTTTGACTCTTCATATATATACTTGAGCAGCACATCTTTTTCTCTAGTACCAAACTGAGAATCAGTCCAATCATCTATTGATCTTGACATCTGAGCAAAACTTTCGAATTCTATTCCGATTAACGGTTCAAGCATAATGCCCTGATGGCCTACGTCATTCATAAAACTCTTGATAGTCAATTCGGTAATCACAAGCTTACGCATCCTATGCTCTGCAACTATAATATTTTCATTTCCTTTTGAATTCAGCGTTGCATCAACATCACTATTTTTTGTTTGCATTGCTCTTACTTGGCTTGCTTGTAGATAACCCTCACCTGGGGCATGATATACCTTCGTACGAAATTCACTTGGTCTCCAATCGGGATGGCTGTCAAGATACCCTCTTTCACCTTCTATTATTTCTTCAACTGAATTAAGGTAACTCACGGCATCTTCTTTTTTTATCACAACAACCCTGTGAGATCGTACTTTTGGTGAACCCAATTCAGCGAGTCGATCCAGATTTCCAATCGAAACGGTATCCCGTGGGACATGATTATTTGGGATTTGGGCAAGAGGTAGTGCTGCACTACACCTCAGGCAAGCAAATTGCTTCTGCTCTTGATATTGATCAGGCGTTGCTTGCCACCAGCTGCCTTCCATTTTCCATCCATCCGGGCCATCCAATGCGTGATGTAAAGCGGCCGCAATCTCGCAAAAATAGGCTCCTTTGGGGGTTATTGATGCAGACCAACGCCTCTGAACCCAGCAATTATCTATTAGCCTCCACATCTTGGCCTTGTCTTCGACCACCTCATCAATTGAAATCAAAACCGGCTGGTGCCAACCTTCATCAGGTCGTGAATGATCATTATAGTGAACAAGATCAGGATCGAATGTCTGCTCACGGATGCTTCTAAAGTCTTCCCACTTATAGCCTGATGTCCAAAACTCCCTTCGCCTGCGATCAGGTATTAGATCGATAAAAAGTCTGCAAATTTCTTCAAAATCTGGATGCAATGCCGGTTCCCCCCCCATTAGCCCTATTCTTCCTGGAAAACCTTCCAAAGAACTTATTGCAGATTTAATTTGATCAATTGACATAAAGAAAGGCTTGCGGTGATGACCAACTAATCTACTGCAGTTGGCACAGCTAAGATGGCAGGCATTAGTTACTTCAATTTGAATAACTACATTCTCTTTAATTGGTTTCATCGCATTATATCTCCCATTATTGAATTGTATGTCCAGAACCATCGATCCCGACCGTGACACGATTCAGTTTCGATATTACGGAGCATTTCAGTGTACAGATTAAACAGCATGGAAACACGGGCTATTTATTGTAAAAATCTTCATACTTCTTTGTATCACTCAAATAAGCCTTGCTGCCAATTAGGGATTCATCTGGTCTAGGCCTTATCATCGCGGTTACCTTGGGAAGATAGCCTATTTTTACACCAGACAAGTACATTCTTTGCTGGAGATCAGTATCATTGACTCGAAAATATGATTTCCTCCAGCAGTTTATATTATATTTAAAGAAAGAAAGATATGACCTGTAAAGCCATGTTTGTGTGGCACCAATGCCTGTCATGTCAGATGGATCATCAAAAGGGGTAACTATTTTTTGAGACTTATCCTCAAAAATCAACAGATCAGAAGAAACAAACTCAAAATTATTTTTCTCAGCAAATGACACCAAAACTTCCAAGTGCTCTTTGGTCCACTCATCATCATCATCAATCCTAGCTATCCAATTTCCGCTTGCAACACTCAATGCTGCGTTCAATGCTACGACAGGACCAGCAAACCAGTGATAAATGGCTTGATTTGGATATCGGTAGCTCTTTCTGTCAACGTAAATATATTTAATTCTTTGGTCATCTATTGCATGCACTATATCCTTAGTGTCATCAGTAGAACCATCATCTGCAATAATTAACTCAAAATCAAGGTAGGTTTGCTCAAGAACAGTACGTATCGCCCTATCCCGAAGCAAGTACGATCTATTAAATGTTGGCAACAGTATAGATACTAGCCTTGAATTTTTTTTTAATTTACTTGCTTTTGCAATTTTTCTTCTGTTATATGCAAGCAGAGCAGACTCAGTAGCCAAGTAGTAGTATTTTAAGATAAAAGAAACACTTTTATTAGCTGCCTTGTTGTCTGGAAGATACCTCAACATACATCCACCCATTTTGAATTGTCAAAAATATTTTTGTATCATCTTACTCCCATTCGCATCCAAAATTGGGCGCATGGAATTCGTCTCGAATCTACAATTTACCTGGCTGGATAGCCGCAGTGATCTGTTCATTATTAGGGTAAGGTGGGAGTAATCTACGAATATAGGCTCACCACCTCCCCCACCCTCCATCCACCCGCGCTATCTGTCCAGTGACATAACGCGACATATCGCTGGCCAGGTACGCTATGGTACCTCGAAAATCGTCTTCGTGGGCCATTCGTGCCAGAGGTGTTCTGGTCTCATAGCGTTGCAAAAACACTTCGGGTTGGTTGCGGTAGACCCCACCAGGGGCAATTGCATTGACCCTGACATTCGGTGCCAAAGTCGTAGCCAGCCAGTGGGTCAATTGGGCCAAACCGCCCTTGCTGGCTCCATAAGCTGCCGGATTTCCCATTATGGTGCCTTCGTAAAGACGCCAGTCAGGCCCGAGTTCACCATAAATTGAGGTGATGTTAATAATGTTACCACCCTGGCCTGCCCGAAGTTCGGGCGTGAAAGCCTGTGATAAATGAAAAGGCGCGGTGAGGTTGACTTCAATCGCTCTTCGCCATGTCTCAAGTGACTGCTGTTCAAACGGAGTGATCCAACCCGACAGTTCAGTTGTGCCGCCAAAGGCTGCATTATTGATCAGGCAATTCAGCCCTTTACCGTCAGATTTGACCTGCTGTATGGCGGCCAGTCTTTGTTCCTCCGATTCCAGGTCACACGCTATGCACAGACAGTCAACTTGCCATTTTTGGGTCAGTATATTTTGAATTGATGCACAGTCGGCATCCGGGCGATCCAACAGAATAATTGATGCCCCCAACTCGGCAAGAGTCTCGGCCATCACCCGCCCAAGGTGGCCTGCCCCACCGGTAATGAGTACACGTCGTCCGTTCATGTCACTCAGTTCTTTCAGAGTAGTCATTGCTGGCTTCTACGCTGGTAAATGAATTCGGCGATCTCAAAATCCAGCAACGTATCAATGTCGATGGCTCGTTCAACAGGAATACGCACCGCTTTCACACGGCCAGCAAAGCTTGAGTCATGCGTCATTACAAATTCGGGATTAGCAACATAAACCACCGTTGTCATATCGTATACAGTGGGTGCATCCTGACGGCGGGCAACGCTACTCGCCGGAGGAATGACCAATCCAACACAACTGTCCGGTTGAACTTTCACCATATTAAAATGGGGATTGCGATGTGCCTCTGTCACGCTAATGACGACATCCGCCAGCCCCTGCTCAAACTCATCCAGGCAAGCCTCAATGTCGATTGGCTGCCGCAAAGGGGCCGTAGGTGGTATCGAAACCATCGCATTGGGCAGAACACCCTCATCATTGCGGATAAATTCAAGTGCGTGACGCCAGGCCAGCCACTCGGGTGCATCATCCGCCGCAAGATGTGCCGGGCGCATGAATGGAACCTCCGCGCCATACTGCCGTGCTAGTGCGGAAATGTCTTCGCTGTCCGTAGAGACAATAACTCGCCGAATACGACTAACCGCCTGTGCATGTTCAATGGCCCAGGCAATCAGCGGTTTCCCGGCAAATGGCCTGATATTTTTACCCGGAAGTCCTTTTGACCCGCCTCTGGCAAAAATAAAACCAACAATGTTTTGATTACGAGCCATTACCGTACCCATTCGGGGCAGTCATGCTACGCAAACCTTGTTGTGCAGCCGATGCCTTTGCGGCTTCCACAATCTTCAATACGGCTAAACCCGACTCGCCATCGACAAGGGGACGCTCTCCTGTTTGTACGCAACGCATAAAGTGCTGCCATTGCAAATAGTAACTGTCATCGCAGCCATGCGGGCCATTCAGCATCTCTGTCCACGCTTTGCTACCTGCCTTGAAGGTATCAATCACGCCTGTTAAACCATTCCAGCGCAAACTGCCCTGCTCACCGATGGCAATACAGCACCGTGTTGCATCGTGCCGTACAAAATCCATGCTCAGGTTGGCAATCAGCCTGTGCCCATCCGCATTGGCTTGAAAGCCAAGAATCAGATGCGCGGTGTCTTCAACATCAATCTCCAGATCGCTCTGCTGGCTCAGACTTGCCTGAACCCACGCAATGTCACCAAATATCCAGCGCAAGTAGTCAATTTCATGGCTCAATTCCAACAATACCCCACCACCCAGATCACTGCGGGCGGACACTCCGAGTCGATAGTCGGTATTGAGGCGCCAATCAGGCAAGTATTGACCAACCTCACTTCGCACGGATAAAAGACGACCAATGTCCCCGGCCTGCAATAAACGGCGAAACTCAATGAGTGACGGCAAATAGCGCAGGTTATACCCAACCTGACAGACTATCCCGGAAACCTTGACCTGCTCCAGAAATTTTATAAGCTCCAGTCCCGTCGAATCGGCAGCCAGTGGTTTCTCAATCAACAAATGACATCCGATACTTGCCAACGCACTCGCACTTTGAACATGAAACGGTGCCGGATTGGCAATCACCGCCATCAGTGGGGCAAATGCAATGGCTTCGTCCAGTGAAGAGCAGACACTATTGGCCAAATCAGGAATATCCTGAACCGAACGATGACGAAGAACGCGAATTTCCGCGTCGGGCAAAGACTCGCGCACGATCCGCAGATGCCGCTTGCCAATGCTACCGTGGCCGATGATGAGGACACGTAAGCTCACAGGGCTAGCTCATGCAAGGATGGCCAAACTGCAAGCGGCCCTCCCTCATACAGAATGGCCTCCCGAGCTCTCCGTAAACCATTACCCATAAAATTGAACAGATGAGCCGTCGCCACTGCATCAACACGGCTATCTTGCAGTCCTGCCAGAAGATGGGTAGCGTTTCCAACGCCTCCCGCCAATATCACCGGAATGGAATGCTCATCCGGCAGACTATCCAATAGGGAAAAATCATAACCCTGTCCGGTTCCATCCCTATCCATTGAGTTCAAATAGAGTTCTCCCACAGTTCCGTTATTGATCCAGGAGATTACCTCCGTCAAATTTTCATCAATTTTCCGTCGACCGTTGTTGCTGAATACACGGTATCCCTGATCCGTCTCCCTCTTGACATCAATTGAACCTACTACACACTGTTGACCAAACTCGCGTGCCAATAAGGCTACCTGTTCCATATTTTCGAACAGCAAAGTATTGACGACAATTTTATCGGCACCGGATCGCAATAACTGGTACGCATCTTCCACAGATCGTACTCCTCCACCGACTGTAATGGGAACAAAACACCCGGCTGTCAGTGCCTGAAGTGTTTCGCAGAAAAACCCTGCATCGCGTGGATCGCGACTAACATCAAGAACAATCAATTCATCAATACAAAAAGCGATATCGGAGAAATTATAGTTTTGCTGAAGCCATTCAAGATTTCCGACACGTTGCAGTCTAAAATTACGGCTCAATACAAAATACCCATTATCATATAACAGGGTAAAAATAAGCCGCTTTTTCAACATCACTCTAAACCTTGAGAAAATTACTCAAAAAACGCAGACCATTGGTCTGGCTTTTTTCCGGGTGAAATTGCGTTCCGAATATATTATCCTGCTGATAGGCCGCAACGAAATTTATACCGTGGTTGCATAGCGCGATTTGACCGGTCAATTTTCCTGACAACAATCGGTACGAATGCACAAAATAAAAACAGGCCTCATCCGAGAAGCCGGAAAATGCTGGAGTATCACCAGGAATAGTTACCCTATTGAAACCAATGTGGGGAATTTTCCTTCCCTGGACTTCATCAGGAGAGAAGCGTTCCACCGCACCTGCAATAAGCCCAAGTCCGGAGGTATATCCCTCTTCGGTACCTGAATCAGCCATAAGTTGAAATCCGAGACAAATTCCAAGTATTTTGCGTTGTCTGATTTCGACTGCTTCACGCAACGGATCAATAAGTCGCCTGTCTGTCAATGTGTGCATGGCTTTGCGAAAAGAACCAACGCCGGGAAGAATCAGTACGTCGGCAGTTTGCACTCCGTCAGGTTCACCACTGGTTATACAGTTTGCTCCAAGAAACCTGAGTGCACTGGTCACAGACCAGAGATTACCCATACCGTAGTCAACGACGACGATCTTGCTGGACACTCTCAATTCACCCTGAATAAGGGTTTCCACCGACCGTCCTTTTTTTGAAAAAGCTCCTTGTTGGCCCAACGATCCAGAACCGCGTCGAATTCCGTTCTACTCATCTGGTAGTAGTCCAAATAGGTTCCAATGAAGTTCTCCGGATATTGGCCATCATACAGTCGCACGAGATTCAGGGCTTGTTCCCGATCCATGGCACCGCGTCGCACTTCAATCGAAGCATCCTGTGTGGCGCGACCAAACCCGAATTTCAAATACATGAGATAGGTATGCAAGGCATAGAGAGCCTGGTCATTCTGGGCAAAATTGGTAAAGGTACCGCTATTGGTTTCGCCTGCCTCCATCAAACCACAGTATTCCTTTGCCACCAGATAATTACGATAGGGATCCCAATTTTCAAAATAGGACCAGTGGGTTACTTCCAAGCAAGATCGTGACAAAATGGCTTCATCAGGAAAACGAAAAAAATTCAGATGATGCTCGGCAAGAGCCGAACCTGAAAGAACCTTTTCATAGCCACCCTCAAGATAAATTTTTTTCATATACCGCACATCATAAATCGGGTTTTTAGCGGTTTCGGTAGTTCCACCGTATTCAACTTCACCGTCTTCACCATAAAAAATTAACTCAATGCCCATCTGCAGTGCTATTCGGATAGGAATTGACTGAATTGCTATGAGCCAACCATAATACGGAAATCCCATTTCGACAAAACCCTGTCGATTCAGGAGACGCATGGTTTCATATGCAGGATTCACAGAAATATGGTTATATCCACTCTGTACAAAAGCACGCAGGTTCTCTTCACCCAGAGGTAATGGCAGAGGTGGCGTTACCGTAAGACATAGCGGATTCATTGCGTACCGATACTTGAGATTGTAGGCAACGTAAGACCCATCCTTGCCACCACTAACCGGAACCAGACAATCAAATTGCCCCTGCTGTTTGCGGTGCTTGTCAAGCAAGCGAATGAGTGCTTGCTGACGCGAACTCCAATCAAGTTTTTGTTTTTGCTCCATCCAGCGACAAGCATTACACCAGCCACGCTCATCAAAGCTAATACGCGGACGGGTAGACATGGCGAGGCAGTTTGAACACCAGCGTAACTCATCTAGTTTGGAAGACATCTCAAGGATAACCGTAGAAAGAAATTTAAGAAGCCTCAAGTACAGGGAAAACTACTTTAACCCTGTGATTCATTTGCCATGATCAAGTCGTCAGGTCGCCCTACATCCAGCCAGGGTTCGTGCATGGGATAGGCTACTGTGTACATTTTTTTTATCCGTAAATTTTCAAACAGGGTCGGCATATCGCAGGGATCACCTTTTTCCAGATACTGCAAGGCTTCACTGGCCAAGACGTAGACACCGGCATTGATATACGTACGAGCAACGGGTTTTTCTTCAAACCCGGTAATCTCCACACCGCGCATTTGTACCACTCCAAAGGGGTGCTGCCATTCATGCAGACGTACCGCCATGGTTGCGGTGGCATGATGCCGCTGATGAAATGCCAGCAACTCGCCATAGCGAATATCCGTGATGACATCTCCATTGGTCACTACCAGAGGTTGCTCAGGCAGAGACTCCAGCAGTGACAATGCTCCCGCCGTACCCAGTGGGCAATTTTCCCGCAGATACTCGATCTGTATTCCCCACTTTTCACCAGAACCAAAATGGCTCTCCACCATGTGGCCTAGATAGTGGATGGCCAGCACGAAACGCCTGAATCCTTCCGCTTTTGCCCGCAACACGATGTGTTCCAGCATGGGTTTGCCAGCTACCATGAGCATCGGTTTAGGACAGGTTTCAGTGTGAGGACGCATCCGGGTACCTTTGCCGCCAGCCATGATCACCATGAGATTGTCCCTTTCCGGTTGAGACGTGACCTGGTTCCATAGATGCAGGCCTGTTACCCGATGTGCCGCATCAATGATCGGGATTTGACGAATTTGATTGGCTGTCATTAACTGAAGCACAAAATCACGCTCCAAGCTGGCCGGTACCACCAGGGGATGTCGATAAATTACGGATTCAATGGAGCTGTCCAGACCCAATCCCCGCAATATTCCCCTGCGAATGTCACCATCCGAAATAGTACCAATTAGCGTCCCGTCATCATGAACAATCAGGCTAACCTGAATACCCACTTCATTCAGGTTCCGGATCACATCCTGCAAGGTTGCCGTGGGCGGCAGAATGGCGCGTCGCCATGTTTCCATGCAATTGTCTTTTGTCACTGGATTACGTCAAAAAATTTCTTTTTCAACAGGTGATCCGGCTCCTGTTGCTCCAGTATAGTAACGATGCGAGCACTGGCTTCGCCTCCGTCGTAGGGATTTTGCGTAGCAGCCAGTCGAATTTGAAACTCGCTTGAATAGAGTTGCTCTATTGCCTGACGAATGGAAACCTGATCCGGTTCACAGTTGATTACGTTGGCGGCACATAAACGACCACGCTGGCGATCACCGATATTGATGGTTCCTTTTTTGAAGCTGGGGACTTCTGTCAGACCACTGGAAGAATTGCCTACTACGCCATCGACCTGAGCAATACAGGAGAGGTAGCGTAATTGTCCCAGGGAGGCAAATGCATGTGCATTGGGATATCGAGCCACAAACGCCTCAATTTGCCGAAACAGGACACGCCCGTCGGTGTCCGCATTGGGTAAGGTAAAAATGAGTTGGGTATCCTTAAGATCACTCAATGCCATCAATAATTCTGCCATCTGTTGTTCACAGCTTTGTGGTTCCAGAGTAACCGGGTGAAAGGTAATGAGCAGATTGCGGGTACTGAAACAAAATCCCAGTGAGTTTTCCAGTGCATCCCGATCCAGTAACGTCAACCGCCGAATAGCATCAATGCCCAAACCGCCCACCTGAAAAACCCGATCAGGATGCTCGCCGAGTTGAATCACCCGCCGCCGGTATTCAGCGGCAGCCACAAAGTGCAGATGCGCCATTTTTGTAATCGAATGACGGATAGCCTCATCAATGGCTCCTTCTGTCGATTCGCCACCGTGAAGATGGGCTATTGGTATCCGGGCCATCATGGCAGCCGAGACCGCCGCAAAAATTTCATAGCGATCCCCCAACACCAATAGCATATCCGGTTGCAACGCAGCCAGGGCATCTGCAAATCCGATGATGCCCAACCCCATGGACTTGGCTACTCCTACGGGCGTATCGGAACTCAACAACATCTCCACCCGGCGATCAATCAGAAAGCCATCGGCTTCAATATCCCTGACTGTCAAACCAAATTCGGGTGACAGGTGCGTGCCGGTCACAATGAGTTGCAGCTCCAGTATCGGTGACTGGCGGATACCCTCCATAACCCAGCGCAGCAAGCCATATTCAGCACGGGTTCCGGTGACTACGCAGATACGTTTAATCATGAGTAATCAGCCATTGTGCATCGCCATGATGTCCATAGCCACTGATCAAATCTCCACCAACTCATCCACGGCAAAATGACGGGGTGCCACTCTCCCTATTACCTCATCCCAGCGCATGGGGGAAATTCCGGTACCAGGACGTTTGACGGCAAGGTTCTCCTGCGTGAAATATTCGCCAGCACAAATGGGTTTTGCTGCGACCAGCGACTTGCGGGCAACGGGTTTGTTACCGGCTTCACTCACGCTGGGGCGTTTTATGCCATCCCCCAAGGCCTGCTCAATATTACGGATTGCTTCAACCATGGCGGTGAACTCGTGCGGTTCCAGACTGGCGCGGTGATCGGGGCCGGGTAAATTACGATCCAGTGTCAGATGTTTTTCAATCACCCTAGCCCCCAATGCCACGGCGGCAACCGGGATTTCGATGCCGCAGGTATGGTCGGAGTAACCGACTGTGACCCCCAATGCATCACGGATACCCAACATGGCCCGTAAATTCACATCCTGCATGGGAGTGGGGTATTCCGTATTGCAGTGTAGAACGGTAATGTGTCGACGTGACATTCCGGCTATTTCCAGTACCGTCAATGCAGCTTCGATTTCACCCAAGGTAGCCATACCGGTAGAGAGAATCACAGGGCTGCCAAACGATCCTACATGGCGCAAATAGGGCAGATTGGTGATTTCACCTGAAGGAATCTTGAAACGCTCAAGCCCCAACTCCCGTAGCAGATCCAGACTCGGGATATCAAATCCTGTCGAAAAAAACTCAATCTGCCTCTCACGGCAATGTGCCATCAACACCTCGTGCATAGCCCGACTCAGCTCCAGTTTGCGGAGCATGGCCTGTTGAGTTTCATCCGTATTGCCTGAGCGCATTTGATAAGCCGCTTTGGTAGCGACTGCGGTAACCAATCGATCCGCACTGAAGGTTTGAAACTTGACCAGATCAGCACCGGCACGGGCAGCCGCATCAATCAAGCTCAAAGCCTGTTCCAGGTCGCCATTGTGATTGACACCGGCCTCGGCAATGATCAGTGTGCTGTTAGGTATTGCATTCATTCTGATCGCCTGAAAAGCGTATTGGCGGGTAAATCGTTGGTGACCACAGCACCTGCGGCAATCACGCAATCATTGCCGATGCACACCCCCTGATGAATGATGGCACCGCTGCCAATGAAGCAGCCATCACCGATACAGACCCCTCCATTGACTTTCGCGCCGGTCGCTATATGGCAATGCTGGCCGACACTGACATCATGCTCCAGCAAGGCTTGGGTATTGATGATGGCATTGACATCCACCCGTGCGGCCGCATTGACGATGGCACCGTGCAGCACCACACTGCCAGGCCCCAGCCTGGCATGTCGTGATACATGGGCCAGAGGGGAAACCACTATCGGTAAACGGGCTTTCAGAACCAGCAATTGTTCGTACAATCGGCGACGCAGGCTAGCCGTACGAATTTGGCCGACGGTTACCAGGGCATCAGCCCCCTGATTCAGCAAGTTGGCCAGAACTGTATCATCACCGAGAACCGGATAACCCAGTACGGGTTCATTGCCATCCGTGAGTGGTTGCACGATACCACGAACCGAGTAATTTCCACCACACTCGATCACGTCAATGACCGAACGACAATGCCCTCCTCCCCCCAGAAGCAACAGGGCCGTCATATCAGAAAAGCACTGCCGGGAATATTAATGACCCGCCTTACCAGTGACTCAGCCACGGGTAAGTCAGCCTTGGGGCAGTGGGCAAACTGCGACAGATGCGGCATCAGTGTCCATAAGGGCCGGGTCATCAAACCTGCCTCATGGGTCGCTGTCAGAATGGCATCACGCTCATCCGCCATAGTTTCGTCCAGTATCAGGGCCGGTAGCCAGTAATTGCTGTTCGCACCGTCCGGTTCGGTCAGCAATGATACGCCGGAAACGGTGGCGAATGCCTGTGCATAAGCACTGTGCAGGCGACGTTTGGAGGCCAGCAAGTCAGGCAGGGATTCCAGTTGGGCGCACCCCAACGCGGCATTCAGATTGGGCATGCGGTAATTGTAGGCAATCCGGTCATGTTCAAAGGCCCACCGATGAGGCAGTTTTGCCGTAGTCGTCAAATGTCGGGCACGGTGGGCCAGTGCGGTGTCATCGGTGAGGATACAGCCTCCCCCACCGGTGGTAATGATCTTGTTGCCATTGAAGCTCAGGATTCCCATCCGGCCAAAGGTACCGGTATGACGACCCAGCCAAGTGCTGCCCAGAGACTCGGCCGCATCTTCGACCAGCACCAGATTGTATTCCTCGGCCACCGCCAATAATTCCACCATGTTAACCGGGTGTCCCAATGCGTGTACGGGTACCAAGGCCCGCAAAACCCGCCCGGTTTCACGGTTGATACTGAGGGAATCCTGGCGAACAACGACCCGCTGCAAGTACTCACGCAAGGCAGAGGGATCAATGCCCAGGGTACGTGCCTCACTATCGACGAAATGGGGCCACGCCCCGCAATAACTTACCGCATTGGCCGTGGCGACGAACGTCAGGGCCGGAACCAGCACCTCATCGCCTGCCTGCACTCCAGCCAGCAGAAGGGCGGTATGCAGGGCCGCTGTACCATTAACCGTAGCCACGGCATGAGTAGCACCCGTATAGGCAGCTAACCCGGCTTCAAAACGATCCACAAATGCTCCTACGGAGGAGACATACGTTGAATCAAGGCACTCCATCAGATAAGCCCGCTCGTTACCCTGAAAACGAGGTTCATGCAATCCTGCCGGATCCGTGCCGATGACCGATCTGATGGCCTGTACGATTCGGTGTGCAAGGCTGGAAGGCATGAAGCGTATCCTGGAGACTAATCAGAGATTGTAGATATCGACCTTGTAGGCATTAACATTAGCGGGAACTTCAAACCAGGCTATCGTTTCCAGCAATCCTTGTCGAAATCCTTCAAGCCCCCCGTAGGCGGGTCGCCAACCGAACAGGGTCGCAGCTTTGCTGTTGTCGGCCCACAGTCGCCCCACCTCGGATTTTTCCGGGCGAAGCCGTTTTGCATCTGTCACGATTTCGATCCCGACCCCCATGCTTTGAGCGATGAGTTGTGCCGTGTCGCCAATCGAAATCTCGAAATTACTACCCAGGTTGACGACCTCGCCGGTCCCCTGAGTGGATTCCAAAGCCTGGATAAATCCCTGTACGGTATCCTGCACGTAACTGAAATCGCGGGTCGGTGACACTGCCCCCAGGTGAATCCGGCGTTCACCTTCGGCGATCTGGGTGATGATGGCAGGAATCACTGCGCGAGCGGATTGACGCGGCCCGTAGGTGTTGAACGGTCTCAGGATGACTACCGGCACAGCAAAAGACGCAAAAAACGAGTAGGCCAGTTGATCGGCTGCAATTTTGGTGGCTGAGTAGGGGGACTGTCCGCAAAGCGGGTGCTGTTCGGTAATGGGTACAAATCGGGCGGTGCCATACACTTCACTGGTAGACGTGTGAATAAATCTGGAAACGCCAGCCTCACGAGCGGCTTGCAGTACATTCAGGGTGCCCTTGATGTTGGTGTCAACATAAGTATCAGGAGAATGATAGGAATAGGGAATGGCTATCAGTGCCGCCAGATGCAAGACTCGGTCGCACTGCTTCATCGCAGTCCGTACACCGTGCGGGTCACGAATATCTCCGGCGAACACCTCAAACTGCCCTTTCACATCCGGTGTACAATGATCCAGCCAGCCCCAGGACTTGAAGGAATTGTAGGCCGTAAAGGCACGCACATCGTAATGACGGCGAACCAGTTGTTCCGTCAGATGGGAGCCTATGAAACCGTCTGCCCCTGTTACCAATATCTTCATGTGACATGCTGCCTTCTGAGCCAAACCCCTAAAGGCTGCGCTCCCACCTGGGTATCCAGCGCAGCCTGATGCTGACGGCTGCGAAACGCACGAAACCAGGTCGGGTCAGCCTTCATCAGGGTCAGGCGTTCCAGCAATTCGGCAATCCTGAAACGGGGAACCACCATCGCGTCGACAGTACACCAGAAACCGTGCATTTCCGGTTGTAAATCAGCATGTACACATGCATAACCTTCCCGCACGAGTTCGATGACTGCTGATGAGTGTAAATCATAACTGACGAGAATATCGCAACCCGGAGCAAAATCAAGAACGCTGCCCTGACTGTCGGATTGCAATTCATGCGGTGACATGCGTAGCGTCTGGCTGATGAGTTGCATAGGGATTCCGGTACGGGAGCGTAGACGCAAGCGGACATTTTGCTCCTGACACCATCTCTGGATATGCAACAAACCTTTCATATACTCCGCCCAGGCGATGAGGTGAACACCGTTCAGAACGATGCCAAGGGTTTGTATCTCCCGGGAAGCAACCGGATCCTGTGACCACGATCCCGCGAATGTTAATCGGCCACCCGGTAATACTTTACCCGCAGTATCCACGCAGGGACCGTCCTGCAAGCCATGATGCAGACACAGGGGAGGATTCGTCGGGTTATCATAAAAGAATGGATAATTAAAAACCTTGGAATGGGGAACAATCGTTACCGGAATGTTGTGGAGCTTGGCAAAGGACAGCAGGGCACCATGCTGCATGGCATCGTGATTTGATAGCAAGAACTGCCCTGGTTTTTTTGCCGAAAAGTACTGGTTAAGCCAGAGAAAGAAAAAGCACTGATTACGTATGCATTCCCACCAGAAGCGGGTCTGCAAGTTCCGGTAATTCGATAGCGGAATATAATCTGCCAACTGTGCCTGCAGGAACCGGGTGACGGGTACTTCGAGTTGATAGACCCGCTCAATGTCAGCAGGGTTTAGTTGGGACAGCATCTCCTGCAGACTGCATAGTCCGCTGGCGGGTAATGTGTCGGGTGCCGCGTCAAATACTTCCGAAGTCAGAATGCCGAACGACAGGCCACTGCGTTCAATTTCGTCATAAAAATACTCCTTGTCATAGAAACAGGTGGGAATGTGGCAGAGCAGATCAACTTTGGGAGAAATATTTTTCAAGTCGGGGAATTGACCCTCACCCAAACCTGGAATCTCGGTCTCATAAGCACTATAAGCCATACCAGACTGGCTCAACTGGTCGGCCAGTAGCAGGGAGGCCAGGCAGGAATGATTTCCCAGACAATACGGCTGATTGGGAACCAGAACGTGCCAGAACCCGGAAGAATAGCGGGGAACGATTTCGGCCCAGATCCGGCGATAACCCAGTGCATTGTGAAGAAAATGAGCCAGTTGAATCGGCAACCAGCCACCAATGGTGGCTCCCTCCAGGAAACCGGATAACAGGGCATCCAGCCCTTCGTTAAACGCGAGATGAGCCTGTCTGGCTTGTTTTGTCAGCGGAGGAATCTGAATCAGGTTTGTAAAGGCATTGAGCGACAAATACGTGTCCTGCTCCTCCAGGCCCAGCATTTGCCACGAAGGATTTGACAAGTCGACCAGAATCGCATCAAGAAATCCCGCACGCAGCGTTACTTCATGGACATGCGGCAGTACACATAAAACCTGTATATTCCTCGCCGCCGATAACTGCTGAATATAGGGCAAATCTTCAACGTTGGCAGCAAAAATTATTTCCTTCTGCATGATCGGGATTGGTCAGTGGATTGGAATCGATGTCATGGAAGTGCCCACTTGAACAGGCCAAAGATATGATCCAGCCGGACTCATATATTGTCGGTATATGTGGGACATTTCGGTGCAATCAAGCACAGCATACCCACACCACCCATTTTAGTACCCGCTATGGGTTGACAATGTAGCATATCCGTCTGGCTTCAACCAGTGGTTCCAGGGGGCTGATCCGATGATTTTTTGCCGTAATTGTTACACTGATACACCAGTCGCTCCAGTCCCAGTGCGACTACCGCGAAGCAGGTGATGTGGCTCAGGCCGTAGCGGTTTCGGAGGGTGTCGCCGTAGCGTTCGGCCTGTGCGCTGGCTTCCGCCAGTTTTGCCTGCACCCTGGGGTGTTTGAGCCAGTCCTCCCGTGAGCCTGCCCTGATTTCGGCTCCGTTCTGGTTCAGTTCTTCCAGGCTCAGGTATTTGAATTCCAGTACCAGATCAAGGGCTTGATGACGTCGCATGTCAGGCCGCACAATCAGGCTGAGGTCAGCATATCCCCGCCCGGTTTCGGTTTCTGACACCATCATGTATATCCGGTCGGCATTCAGCAGCGTCATGAACGCAACCTTGATGGTGAGTTCGTTGCTTCAGCGATAATCCCGGTTGGAAAAGGCCGGAAGCAGGCGTTGTTCCAGAAAATCACACACCGGTGCCATATCACCCCGTAGAAACAGGGCTTCCGTTACCCGTTCGAGTTCAAGCCGGTCTTCATAGCTGGCGAGGTGGTGTTCCCGCAACCGTTCCACATACAGTGACCGGGCCACCAGGTTGGGTATTTTGAAGGCCATTTTTTCCAGTTCGCCCACGGTGCCGGCATGCGTCAAAACTCCCAGATAATACAGCAGTGATACCAGAAAGGTATGATCCTTGGTCGCTTTCAGCATGTCCTCAACCCCGAACCGGTTGGCCAGTTCGGGAATGGTCAGGGTATCGGAATCCCCCAGGGCCTGAATCAAAATATCCTCACCGTGCGGCAAACCGGCCACATAGGCCAGACGGTGGCGATCCATTGCCAGGTTTTGATCCAGCAGCGGCCTGGGGTAACGTCGGTAGCGTTGCAGGTGTTTGAGAAAATACAGGCTCAGGGTAGGATTGTAGAGGGATTCTTCCGCCCACTCACTGAAACGATACCCGTTATAAAAGGTTTTCATGGTCAGCAGGGCATCGTCCACTGACCAGGTAACACCCTCGGCTGCCGCCAGGGTGTGCAGGATAGCCCTGAGTTCCGCCTCGGTAAAACCGCATAACCCATTTGCCGTATCGCCCTGGGATTGTACCAGGGAAAAATCCCAGTGCAGGATCAAATAGCTGTTATGCAGTGCGGTCGGGTTTTGGCCGATCACCAGGGTGCCAAACAGGCTGTCAAACTGGTCTTTACGCCGCAGGTCATAATAATGCTCCAGCATGGAGATCAGCAGGCTCTTGCCGAATCGGCGGGGGCGCAGAAACAACTGTTGTTTACCCGCCGCTTCAAGGGCCGGAATCAGGTGGGTTCTGTCCTGGTAGAAATAACCCTCCTGGCGGATGGTGCCAAAGTTAAAGGTACCGTAGGGAAATTTGTAACCGGTTTGCATCGGGTTGGGTGTTACACGGATAAACAATACGGGTCGGCGGGCGGGTCGGCTTGCACTACCTGCTGGCGGATGTGCTGTTCAAGTTGCTGCAGGGCGGCACTGAGGTGAGCCTCAGCCTGGGGGGAGAGCGGGTCTCCCAGTTCAAACCGGTATCCACGGATGCTGAGCAGGAAACAGGGCGGCAACTCGCGGGCGGGATGGATGTCCCGAAACACCTGCAGCAGGGCAGCCGGGGTCAGGGCGTGGCTGGTGTAGCTGTGGTCGGCACAGGGCTGCAGGGGTTCAAGGGTGCAGGGTGGCGGGCAGCGGGTATGGGCATCGACGAAAATCACCTGGTCACGGCCCGGCATGTCGAGGGCGTGTTCAATCTGCAACTGGAAATCGGTCAGGCATTCCAGTTCAATCGCCTGTAGCCAGTCGTTTGCCCGGCGGGCCTCCAGTTGTTCCAGCAACAGCGGGCCCAGGGCATCATCGCCCCGGGCGGGATTACCATAACCGAACACCAGAATCTGCGGTTTCATTCAGGCCGTAACGCCACGCTGAATCCGGCTGATCACCCGCTCTTCCGCATCCAGCAGTTCCAGTTCCAGCGGCATCTGGCCCAGGGCGTGGGTGGCGCAGGATAAACAGGGATCATAGGCCCGGATGGCGACCTCCAGGTGATTGAGCAGACCCTCGGTCACGGTCTGGCCGTCCAGGTAGGTGGCAGCGACCTGGCGGATGGATTCGTTCATCGCGGTATTGTTGCTGGTGGTGGATACGATCAGGTTGGCCCGGGTCACGATATCCTCGTCGTTCACGCAATAGTGGTGAAACAGGGTGCCGCGTGGGGCTTCGATCACGCCAATACCTTCGTAACGTTTTTCGCCCCGGGTTACCAGGTCGGTGCCCATGATGTCGGCATCCAGCAATAACTCACGGATGGCTTCGGCAGCGTGCAGTACCTCAATCATGCGGGCCCAGTGGAATGCCAGCGAGCCGTGTACCGGATTGCCCGCACCGTACCCGGCAAACGCTTGCCGGGCTGTTTCGGCCAGCGGGGTCGGGATGAACTCACAGTTGTTGATTCGGGCCAGGGGGCCGACCCGGTACCAGCCCCGCTCCGGTCCCAGTGAAACAATGTAGGGGAATTTCATGTACGACCACGGCTTGACCTGTTCATGCAGGTAATCGGTGTACTGGCGATAGTCCAGATGATCGAAAATGATCTGGCCGCGTTCGTCCTTGGCCCGGAGTCCGCCGTGATAAAACTCCAGTGCCCCGTCTGGCCGGATCAGCCCCATGAAACTGGAGCGGATATAGGCAAAACGGTCATGCTGTTCGCGATCCGACAGGTACAGGTCGCGGGCCAGGCTGACTGCATCCCCTGACCAGGCAATGATCTGATCGACATCCTGCAACAGATAATCCCGTTCTTCCCGGCTGAGGGCTTTGTTCATGCCGCCGGCAATGGCCCCGGTGCCGTGTACCCGTTTGCCGCAAATCATGCGGATGACTTCCTGGCCGAATTTTCTCAACCGGACACCTTTAAGCCCGGTTTCCGGGTAGGCTTCCAGCACCGCCACGATGTTGCGGCGGGCGGCTTCGCTGGCAAAACCGAACAGCAGGTCAGGCGAGGACAGATGGAAAAAATGCAGGGCGTGGGATTGCAACATCTGGCCGAAATGCAGAAGTCGGCGCAGTTTGTCAGCAGTCGGGGTCAGTTGATCCACCCCAACCAGTTGGTCGATGGCCTTGGCCGCTGCCAGATGATGGCTGACCGGGCAGATGCCGCACAGGCGTTGTACCAGCACCGGCAGTTCCCAGTAGGGGCGTCCCTGGATGAAACGTTCAAACCCGCGAAATTCAACGATATGGAGACGGGCCTGCCTGACATGATTCTCCTCATCCAGTAGCAGGGTGACTTTGCCGTGGCCTTCAACCCGGGTCACCGGGTCAATCACGACCCGCCGCAGGGTTTCAGGGGATTCAGCCGTTTCGAGATGGGTATACATGGGTTACCTCCCCACACAGGGGTTACTGATGGATGAACAATGGGACGACTACGATTTTTGCGCCCGGATGATTTTATAACCCCGCGCCTCGGCCAGGCATTCGCAGCGCAGTCCCAGTTGGGTCAGGGTGGATTCATACGGTAGTTGCCGGTTGGCCACCAGGTATAACCACCCGTGCGGCCTGAGACTGAATGCCGCCGTGCGGATCAGGGCTTGACCCAGTTGGGGTTCGGCCTTTTGCCCGGTGTGGAAGGGCGGATTCATTACAATACAATCGAAATATGAAGGGTGCGTGCGGATGAAATCTTCCGGTACGGTCAGGTCAGACCAATGGTAGTGCCGTTCGGCGGCGGTTGTGACGGTCGACAGATTCACCGCAGCCAGGTCAAGGGCGGTGCGTTCGGCATCAAACAGATGCCATTCGGTCAGTCCGGTCGAGCGGCTCAAAACGTGCTGGCTCAGATAACCATACCCGCAAGCGAAATCAGCCCCCCGGCCGCTCAGGGTAGTTGGCAGATGATCGGCCAGCCAGCGTGAACCGGGGTCGATGCTGCGGTAACTGAAAACCCCCGGGCAGGCCAGCAATCCGCTGGCGGCCACCGGTCGGGGTAGACCCTGATCACGCCAGGTCTGCAACATGGCCTGATCAAGACAGGCTTCCTGCTTTTGCCCGAAAAATACCCGGCATTTGTGTTTGCTCATGGATTGCACCGAACCCAGCACGGCCCGGGTCTGCCGCTCCAGGCTGGCGGCTCCCAGGTCGTTGGCGGCGGTTACAACCAGGGTGCCACCGGGCCGCAGGGCTTCGATGACAGCGGCAATCCGGGCCTGGGTTTCCTCGCGGTACTTGGTGGCAAACACCATGGCCAGTTCCGCAGCGGGATAGCAGGCGGGGTTGAGTTCGGCCTGCTCCACCCCCAGCCAGGGTCTGGCATCGGGTTTGAAGGTCTGGTCGACACAGAGCCGGGCATGGCCCAGCCCACCGACATAGTCAGCAAATACGGCGCGAACCAGTATCACCGGGTCAGCCGTAGTCGGCAGGTGCGGATGGTCAGCCAGCCATTGCCCAAGGGCACGGGCACGGTTGTCCGTCATGAGTACACCGGCTTAACGCCGTTCCTTGAAGCGGATCCCGAGGGCATTGAGTTTTCGATACAGGTGGGTACGCTCCAGACCGATGGCCTGTGAGAGCCGGGCGACGTTGCCGCCGTATTTTTCCAGATGGTATTCAAGATAGGCTTTTTCAAACTGTTCACGGGCTTCCTTGAGCGGGAGTTCATAAAAATCGGGCCGGGCGCGATCAAGCATACTCTCCGGCGTGCGGACGGCATCCAGGGCAGATTTAACTTCTTCCAGGTCAATGTCTTCACCGCTGCCCAGTATCAGGAGGCGTTGTACCAGATTTTTCAGTTCCCTGATATTGCCCGGCCAGGGCAGATGACGCAGGTGGTTCTGAACCGGAACCGGGAAGCGTCGGTAGGCCAGTTTTTCCCGGCTCACAAAATGGTCAACATAAAACCGGAGCAGTTCCGGAATGTCTTCGCCGTGTTCACGCAATGGCGGCACCTTGAGCGTCACCGCATTGAGGTGGTAGTAGAGTTCCGGGTGGAAACGTCCCTGCCGCACTTCTTCCTCCAGACAAAACCGGGTGGAGGCGATGAGCCTTACATCCAGCGGTAACGTCCGGCTTTCGCCCAGACGTGAGTAGCTGCGCGATTCCAGCACCCCCAGCAACCGCAGTTGGCTTTCGTCATCAAGATGCACCACTTCGTTGAGGTAGAGGGTTCCCCCTTCGGCCTGTTCCAGCAAACCTGGCTGAACCCGGGTGCCGCTGGACTGACCCAGCCAGTCTGCCGCCGCCTGATCCGGATTGAGGGCACCGATACTCACCTCAACGAAACGGGCCTCCCGGCGTGCGCTGTTGGCATGAAGGTAGCGGGCCAGGGTGGCCTTGCCGCTTCCGGGCTCCCCCAGCAGCAGCACATACGCGTCATGCAGGGCCAAACGTCTGGCCTGATCACGCAGGCGTTCCATGGTGACACTCTTGCCCAGGGGTTCGATGAACACATCACCGCGCTTGCGGGTTGGGCTGCGGTCGGCTTGCCCGGTGGCATTCTCCAGGGCATGGGCCAGGGTGACCAGCAATTTGGCCATGGAAATGGGCTTTTCCAGAAAATCATAGGCTCCCAGCCGGGTAGCCTCCACCGCCGTCTCGACGGTAGCGTGTCCGGACATCATGATCACCGGACAGGCCAGTCCCTCATGCAGCCAGTCGTTGAGCAGGCTGATTCCATCCTCTTCCGGCATCCAGATATCCAGCAGGATTAGATCCGGATCAAATTCGTGACGGGCAATACGGGCCTGACCGGCATTTTCCACCGCACGCACGTCATAGCCCTCATCCTCCAGAATCTCCTGTAACAATTGACGAATATCGGGTTCGTCATCCACCACCAGTATGCGGGCGTTGCTCATGGCATCAATTGGGTCTTTTATATACAAATTGGCCGTCATCACACCGCAACAGGTGCGGCATGGCGGTCATTGTAACCCCGGAACCCCGGGATTCGCATGACCGTCCGCAACCTGGACTCCATTTTTTAACAAAAAGCTAACCTGTTCTTAACATGAACAGCGAGGTTGACCCGCTACCCTTCTCTGGCTGGCTTCATGTCGGCACACCGGCATGTTCCGGTTCAAGCCTGCCCCTGATCGGGCAGACTGGCCGAGTTACCCGCAAAACACCGGCAAACCGTCAACCTTTCCCGTCTTGTAAAGGCGACACTTGGCGGCCCGGCAGGTAGAAAGCCCGCACCATCCGGTGGCTGTCATGTTGCAGCCGCCATTCTGTCCCTCCCCGGCCTGAAGGCCGAAGTTTCTCGCGGAGTAACCTGATGAAACTGATCAAAACCACTCTGGCAGCCGCAGCCTCCATGCTGCTGCTGTCTGCTGCCCAGGCCGACGACGCATACCCGGCTCCCAAGACCGACCGCAACTACTGGACCAAACTGGGCAAGGATACCATTACCAAAAATGCCAAACTGGCGAGAGACAACCGTCTTGCCAGGAATGTCATCCTCTTTGTAGGAGATGGCATGGGCGTTTCCACCGTGACGGCTGCCCGTATCCTGCAGGGTCAGCAACCCAACATCATTGACTCCAACGCCACCGGCAAAGCCAGCAGCGGTGAGGAAAATTCACTCAGCTTTGAGACTTTCCCCTACCTGGCCCTGTCCAAAACCTACAGCGTCAACCAGCAAACCTCTGATTCGGCCCCCACCATGGCTGCCATGGTCACCGGCATCAAAACCAACGACGGCGAACTGTCACTGGATGAGGATACCGTTCGCAAGGATTGTGAGGTTGATCTGAAACTGCATGCCACCAAAACCATTCTGGAATCGGCTGAACAGCGCGGCAAGGCCACCGGCCTGGTCTCAACCGCCCGCATCACCCATGCCACCCCGGCTGCCAACTACGCCCATAGCCCGGAACGTGACTGGGAAGCCGACGCCAACCAGCCGACCGGCTGCAAGGTGCCTGACATTGCCCGCCAGATGATCGAAATGCCCTTCGGCGACGGCATCGAAGTGGCGTTCGGCGGTGGTCGTGACCGTTTCCTGCCGGCTGAAGTCGCTGATCCGGAAGATTCAGGCAAATTCGGCGTCCGCAAGGACGGTCGCAACCTGACTACCGAATGGACCACCAAGTTCGGCACCAACAGCCGCTTCATCTTTGACCAGAAGGGCTTTGACGCCATCGATCCTGCCAGTGCAACCCACGTGCTGGGTCTGTTTGAGCGTTCCCACATGGAATATGAAGCAGATCGCACCAAGGACACCGCCGGTGAACCCAGCCTGGCTCAGATGACCGACAAGGCCATCCGCATCCTGCAGAAAAATCCCAAGGGCTTCTACCTCAGCGTTGAGGGGGGGCGTATCGACCACGGCCATCACGCTGGCAATGCCTACCGTGCCCTGACCGACACCATCGCCCTGGCAGACGCCGTTCAGAAGACGGTCGATACCCTGAAGGAACTGGGCAAACTGGAAGAGACCCTGATCGTGGTATCTGCGGATCACAGCCACACCTTCACCATCGGTGGCTACCCGCAGCGTGGCAACAACATCCTGGGCAAGGTCATTGAGCCGGGCAAAACCACGCCGACCGCAGCAGCCGACAAAAATCCCTACACCACCCTGGGTTATGCCAACGGCGTGGGTTATTACACCAATGCTCCGGGCGATGCGGTTTACAGCAACACCCCGCGCTCCGGTCGTATTGAAAACATGACCGACGTAGACACTACCCATCCTGATTTCCATCAGGAAGCGACTGTTCCGCTGACCTCCGAAACCCATGCCGGTGAAGAAGTCGCCATCTACGCGATGGGTCCCAAGGCTCATTTGTTCCAGGGCGTTGTTGAACAGAACGTCATCTATCATGTCATGATGGACGCCCTGCGCCTGAAGCCCTGAGACAGGCTTCGCTTCAGTCCGTAAAATCCTGACAACAGGATCAATAGGGGCAGCCCTGCCGGGTTGCCCTTATTGTTTTTGCAGGCCTTGCCCTGATTTCCCAACCGCTGCATCCAACCGCCATGAGACTTCTGCTACCCTGCCTGATTTACGCAACCCTGACGGCCTGTTCCACCGCCGCCAACCGCCCCCTGCAACTCCCGACTCATCTGGCTGGCCTGTCCGGTCAAGCCAGTCTGGCCTGTCACTACCACAAACAGGGTATGGCAAACGGACAACCGCTGACTGCCTCAACCGACTGGTATTTCTGGCGCGATGACAATCATACCGAAACCCGCGACGAAGCCAGCCAGCAAGGTGAACGCTGGGAGCGGGATACACGCGGCCAGTTCAGCCACACCCAACTGTTTTTTGACCAGAAACTGGCGGTCGAATACAACACGGTCGACCTTTTGACCCTGGGCATCAATCCGGACTGGCAGCAACTTCGCTCGCTGATTCCACCGGGTGCCCTGCAAAACGGCCTGCGACGGCTTGAATCAAGCCGGATCAACGGCATGCAGGTCGACCGCTACAGCGGGACACTGGACGGCATGACCGCTGAACTGGACTGGCTGCCCGCTCTGCAACTACCGGCCCGCCTTTACAAGACGCAGGATGGCAAGGGATACCGGCTTGAACTGGAAGACTGCCGCCCGGCCGGGCAATTTTCGGTCAAGCCCGGTTCAGCCCTTTCTGATTTGAGGCATCTGGAGTATACCGATCTGGGCGATATGGAATCGGATCCTGATGTGGAGCGTCTGCATGAACGGATGGGCCGGCATCATCCTACCCATTGACAGTCAACACCTGTCAGCGAGACGATTGTCCGGCTGTTTCCATCAATCAAACAGAACACAACCATGAAAATACTCACCGCAAGTGCCCAATACATCGGGCGACGTAAAAACCAGCAGGACAGTGTATGGCATCCCGCAACCACACAATCCACCGACGCGCCGGGTGGCGTGCTGGCGGTAGTGGCTGATGGCATGGGAGGGCTGGCCAAGGGAGAGGAAGCCAGTCGTCTGGCAACCGAGGTATTTGTCGACACCTGGCAGCAGCACGTTGGCGACGGCACGGTGGCCGAAGCACTGGAAGCCGCCCTGACACAGGCCAACCGGGCAGTACATGGATACTCGGAGCAAATCAATCAGCGGGGCAATTTTGGCACGACCCTGATCGCCGCTGCGGTAACCGCAGACCAGCTTCAGTGGATTTCAGTCGGTGACAGTCGCTTATACCATCTGCGACAGGGCGTTTTGCGTCAGTTAAGTACCGATCACAATGACGGATACTACCTGACCAGTTACGTGGGAGCCCGCGAACCGGACGAAATTGATCGCAGTCAGCAACCGGTTGTGCTGGAACCCGGTGACTGGCTGCTGTTGTGCAGCGATGGCTTGCACGGATTCCTGGGAGACGACACCATCGCCGCCTGGTTGCACGGCTCTCCCGCTGCGGCAATCGAGCAACTGATGACGCAGCTACGTAACCTGGATCATCCGCATCAGGATAATGTATCAATCATCGTCATGACCGTGTCAGGCACCCCTCAGGCAGGCACAGGGACTGACGCAACCTGAAGCGAGGGTTTAACCGCCCGGCAGGTGGAGAGCCTGCACCCGAATCCGGTGGCTGTAACATGAGGCAGGCAGCCACCCTCCCCCATCCCCGGCCTGAAAGCCGGTTTTTTTCGCGGAGTACCCCATGAATCTGCTCAGATACGGAAGGGTGTGCGTGCTGGGAGTCCTGCTGACAGGGCTCGGTGCGGCGTCATCGGCCCTGGCAGCGACACGTATTGCAGTGCTGGATTTTGAACTGAACGACCTGACCGGCATTACCCCCATCCCCCGGGAAGAACTGGAGCGTACGGCCTCACTCGCGCCGTTGCTGCGGGCAGAACTGGGCAAGAAGGGCTATGAGTTGGTTGAAATCAGCCAGGCGGAACAGGCAAAGGCAAATTCAGGCTTTGGTTACCTGTATGATCGCCCGGACGAGGCCGCCCGGTTTGGCAGCCGGTTGGGGGCTGACATCGTGGTGGTTGGGGTGATCCACAAACCAAGTTTCCTGTTCGCTTATCTCAAGGTTCGTCTTGCCAATGCCAGTCGCGCTGTTGCCCTCGGCGAACACATTGTGGAAATCAAGGGGAGTGCGGCAACGGTTACCGGGCGGGGAATCGCCCAGTTGGCCCGCCAAATCGACACAATGGTGCAGCAAGACAAACCGGGGGAATAGGGAGTGGGGAGTGGGGAGTGGGCAGTGGGCCGTGGGCAGTGGGGAATGGGGAGTGGGGCATTCACTCACCTCATTCACCGGCGGCCAGGATGGCCACCCCACCCCATATTCACCAGCGGCCAGGAGGCCACCCCACCCCATATTCACCAGCGGCCAGGAGGCCACCCTACTCTACCCCTCATCCGTCTTCTCCCGGACTCAAGACCCCGCCCGTGTCCCGACACAGCTTCGCCACCCCCAGCAAGGCCAGGTAATCGTACAGGGTGTGGATAACCATCGGAATCAGCAGGTTCGGTTCGCCACCGACATACAAATTCAGTCCCAGATACACACCGGCGGCACCGGCCATGAGGGCGTACCCCGGCGTTACCCAGTGAACCAAACCAAACAACAAACTGCTGAACAGTACGGCCCAAAACGTCCCGAAGGTCTGTTCCAGTCCGGTTTGTACCAGACCCCTGAAGAAAATCTCCTCAGCAATTCCGGCCAGAGCGGCTACGTACAGCAGTTCAACCCGGCGACACTGCCCCAGGCATTCCCCCAGCATCCGGGTCATTAATTGCTTGATCCGGTTGACCCAGGCCAGTTCGCACGGTCGGGTCAGCATCCACTGCAACGGTATGTAGAGTGGCAGCACCGCCAGCAGGCCCAAAGCCAGATCACCGACATCGCCCCTCAACCGGGCCAGTGGATCAATCGACAACAGCCAGCCCAACCCCAGAGCCAGGAATAGTAGCCCGGCTTCAAACAAGGTGGCCAGCCGGATAAACGCGGTTTTGTTCAGCATTGGAAAACAGTTTTCAACAGGGAGAGAGGCGGCTCACGATTGAGCCAGAGCTTGATGTCCAAAAGCCATTCAATTTGATCCGGACGGTTTGCAGAGCGACCCCGACGACGGTTATCCCGGTGTCATTCCACAGATTTTGTGGATAACGACCCAGCCATACAACAGGCTGTGCCAGGTTGCCTGCAACCTGGGCCGACGGCTGTCAACGACCGTAATCAGGTGTGGTATAGTTACCACATTTGTTGCATAAGTGGTAAACAACTATGATGTCTCGCATCGTAATCGGCTTGTTCCTGCTGGTCATCACCCTGGGTGTGCGTGCGGAAGAGGGTTTTGTCGAAGCCCGTAAAACGGTCGACCGGTTGAACGCCTCACTGATTGAGGTGATGAAGGATGCCAAAAAACTGGGGTATCAGGGCCGATACAAGACGCTGGATCCGGTCGTTCGGGAGTCGTTTGAGTTTGAGGCCGTGTCGGTGCTGGCTTTGGGAACGCACTGGAAAAACCTCGACAAGGATCAAAAAACAGCGTTCATGGAAAAACTGACCCAACTCAGTGTAGCCACCTATGCCGCCCAGTTCAACGGCTATGCGGGTGAGAGTTTCAGATACGATTCCAGCCAGGATCTCAAAAATCAGCGCGTCCTGTTACGTTATTTCCTCACTGCACCCCATGAAAAACCGATCAAGTTTGAATACCAGGTGCATGAATTCAATGGCCGCTGGCAGATTATCAACATTATTGTCGACGGCATCAGCGATGTAGCCCTCAGGAAGGCCCAGTACACCAGCCTGATCGACCGCGAAGGATTTGACAGACTGCTGGAGAAACTGAGCCGCAAAATCAGCGATTATGCCAGCAACAACACGGCACCCGGCTGACAGGTAATAACAGCCCGACCGGCCCCGTCATTGCCTGATGTTCTGGCCGTTTCATTTGGTACAATGCCTGACATTTGCTCCAGCCAGGAATCACTCCGTGCCCACTACCGTTCGCATCGCAACCCGTAAAAGTCCACTGGCCCTGTGGCAGGCCGAGCATGTCGCTGACCGGCTACGCGCCATCCATCCGGGGATCCGGATAGAACTGGTCAAAATGGTCACTCAGGGAGACAGGATTCTCGACGCGCCGCTGGCCCGGATCGGCGGCAAGGGGCTGTTTGTCAAGGAACTTGAACAGGGTTTGCTGGAAGGTCGGGCTGATCTGGCGGTTCATTCGATGAAGGATGTTCCCGCCGAACTGCCAACCGGTCTGCATCTGGCTGCAATCCTTGAACGCGAAGATGCGCGGGATGCCTTTGTGTCCCGCCGTTACCCCTCCCTGAGGGATTTGCCGCAACAGGCCCGTATCGGCACCTCCAGCCTGCGTCGCCAGAGCCAGCTTAAAGCCCTGCGCCCTGACATCATCACCCTTCCAGTGCGCGGCAATGTGGGAACCCGGCTGGAAAAACTCGACAGTGACGAACTCGATGGCATCATTCTGGCCGCCGCCGGCCTGATCCGGCTCAACCTGGCCGATCGAATCACCGAACATCTGTCAGCGGACATCAGCTTGCCGGCTGTAGGTCAGGGAGCCATCGGTATAGAATGCCGTACTGATGACAAAACCATCCACGAATTGATAAAACCCCTCCACGACGAATCAACCGCCTGGTGTGTGAAGGCCGAACGGGCATTCAACGGACGCCTGAACGGCGGCTGTCAGGTACCGATTGCCGGTTTTGCCGAGCGTTTTGCTGACCGCCTGGTTCTGCGCGGACTGGTTGCCAGTCTGGACGGGCAAACCCTGATACGGGGTCGGGCTGAGGCACCGGTTCATCAGGCCGAAAATCTGGGCGAGGCGGTGGCGGAGGAACTTCTGAACCGGGGGGCTGACAGGTTGCTCAGGGATATCGGAATTTGAACCCGACGTGGCACCCGTTAGCGGGACGAACCATCCTGGTAACCCGCCCGCAGGAACAGGCCGATGGCTTGTGTCAACGGATCGAGGCCGCCGGGGGCCGGGCCTTGCGCTTGCCCCTGCTGGTTATTGAGGCCGTAGAGACCCCGGTCATGGCCCACTGCCTGGCTGAACCCTGGGACTGGATCCTCTTCATCAGCCACAATGCGGTCAGGTATGCAGCCCCCTGGCTGACCGAATGCAAACCGGAGGCCCGGATTGCAGCCATCGGTGCCAATACGGCCATGAGTCTGGCAAAACAGGGCATCAGGGTAGACCTGACCCCCGAACTTGAGTTTAATAGTGAGTCACTGCTGGCCATGCCGGAACTGATGGCAGTCGATGGCCGCAAAATCCTGATCGTGAGAGGTCAGGGCGGACGCGAACACCTGGGAGACACCCTGGGTAGACGAGGGGCGACAGTGGCGTATGCCGAAGTCTATCGGCGGGTACCCGCTGTCATTGATCCGGAACCCTGGCGACAATGCGGGTCAGCCGGAACCCTGGATGCCTTGACCCTCACCAGCGGTGAAGCACTGGATCACTTGCACCATGCGCTGAGGGATGTGGTTTCGGGCTGGATGCAAACCCTTCCCCTGGTTATTCCGGGTTCAAGGCTGGAATGTCTGGCCCGGGACAAGGGCTGGCAACGGGTTAAGGTGGCGACCCAGCCTGGCGATGCCGCCATGCTGAGGGCAGTCATCGAGGTAATCGGAACCGATCAGCACGGATTTACTTCAGACGGAAGCGGTTGAACGCCCGGCGGACGAAAACCCGGGAGCTTGCGGCTTGCCGACATAACCAAAATAAACATACTGCGGGGATACAGCATTGGCTGACGAGGAAAAAGAACTCAAGAGTGACCCCGGGCTTTCCGCCGAACCGGCAGACAAGCCTGATGTCGTGACCGAAACACTTGAAGGCAAACCCACGGAACCTGCCCCACCGCCCACCCGGGAGCCGCCATCCCGCAAGGCACGGGGTGGTGCCTGGATGGGCTACGGCCTGTTGCTGGTCGCGGTCGCCCTGGGAGGGGGCGGCTGGCTTGTGCTGCAGGAATTGCGCTCCAGACAGGAGGGGCTGGGAGGGCAATTGTCCAGCAAGGATCAGCAGATACTGGAAGTCACCCGGCAGGTCAATGCACTGCAGGCAGAACTGACCGCCCTGCATACCCAACTGGTCAATTTTCAGTCCGGGGCTTCCAGTGACGACGCCCGCTATGAGCGGATGCTGGCCGATCAGTCCAGCCAGTTCAACGAACGGCTGGATCATGTCCAGAGCGGCATAACCGGTACCCTCAATCACATCCAGCATCAACTCAACAAATCGCGCGGCGACATGATGGTGGCGGATGCGGAATACCTGCTCAGCATCGCCAATCAGAAACTCCATCTCATCGGTGATGTAAAGGCAGTGCTGGCGGCCATGGAGGCAGCCGATCAACGACTGTTCGACAGCGGTGATCCGGCAGTTTTCAAGGTACGTGAGGCACTGGCCGAAGAAATAGCCACGCTGCGTGGCGTCAATGCAGCGGATATGGTTGGCTTGTCCTCCCGCATCCTGCTGCTGATCCGCCAGGCCAAAACCCTGCCGCTGTTCCTGCCCCATGCCGAAACCGGCAAGCCCGATGCGACTGACGCCGAAAAAACCTCCCCCCTCGATACCGCAATCAGGGACATCAAGGATCTGGTCGTGGTGCGCCGCACTGACCGCCCGGTCAATGCCATTCTGTCGCCGGAGCAGGCCGAGGTTTTGCGCCAGGTTCTGCAACTCCGACTCGAAGCCGTCCGTATCGCCCTGCTTCGGTCTGACGAGGCTCTATACCGGGACAGCCTGGAAGCAGCGTCCGACTGGCTCAAGGAGCATTTCGACACCGCCCAGGCTGAAACCCGGGAGGTCATAACCGCACTGGATACCCTGAAAAATCAACCCGTTCAGGCTCCACTGCCGGACATAAGCCGCTCGCTTAATTTATTGCGGAACATTGAACGGCTGCGTCTTGAGGCCGAACAGGCCAGTTTGCAGAAAGGCATGCCGCAGAAGCCGCAGGATCGGAACAAGGCCTCCCGACCGCAGGAACCCGCTGCCAGACCGGAGGAAAATGCTGACCAACTGGAAGAATCCGGAGACATCCAGTGAGGAAAAAAATTACCGTGTTGTTCGGCCTGTTGCTGGTAACGGCAATCATCGTGGTGGCCGCTTACCGTTATCTGCTGATGCAGGGCAGTCTGGGATACGTCATCATTGGATTCGGCAACTGGGCACTGGAATCGTCCTTTTTCCTGTTTGCCCTCGCCCTGCTATTGACCTACCTGGTTCTGTTCCTGCTGGGCCAGGCCATCGCCACCACCGCACGCATCCCCGGAATCATGCAGCAGCGATCCGGCGAACAGCGCAGTCGCCAGTCACGTGAGGCTCTGATCGCGGGGCTACTGGAAACTGCCGAGGGAAACTGGGAAAAAGCCGAACGTAACCTGATTCGCCACGTCGCCGACAGTGGGGTGCCGCTGATCCATTACCTGACCGCCGCCCGGGCGGCGCATTCAAGGGGAGCGGTCGATCAGCGGGATGAATACCTGAAACTGGCCCGGCAGACCACGCCGGAAGCTGAACTGGCGATCGAACTGACCCGGGCCGAGTTGCAGCTTTCCCACCGGCAGTTCGATGCGGCCATTGATTCCCTGGCTCAACTGCACCGCATCAACCCCGGTCATGCCGTTATCCTCAGACTGATGCATCAGGCCTATACGCAAATGGAAGACTGGGAAGGTTTGAGACGTTTGCTGCCCAAACTGCATCAGGGCAAGGTACTGATGGAAGCCGAGATCAAACTGTGGGAAACCGAAACCTACAGTGCCCTGCTCAAGGAGCGGGCAGAAACCCGCAAACCGGTGGAATTACGCAAACTGTGGTCGGAAATTCCTGAACACATCCGCCAGATGAGTGGCATCCAGACGCAATACTACGCTGCGATGATAGGAGCCGGCGTCGGCGATGAAGTTGAGGAGTCGGTACGCCTGGCACTGGGCCGGGAGTGGAATGAAACCCTGCTGGTACTTTATGGCTGCATACACCTGACCGATGCTGCCCACCAGCTTCGGGAAGCCGAGGCCTGGATCGGCCCGCACCCTTACGATGCGGTACTTTTCCGGGTATTGGCCAAGCTGGCCTGGCGCGTACAGGACTGGAACAAGGTCAGGGATTATCTGAAGCAGAGCCTGGCTCTGGAACCCAGCGTGGAAGCTAATCAGTTGATGGGGGATTTGCTGTTTCGTGAAAACGACCCGGTGGCAGCCTGCCACTATTACCGCAACGGCATGCTGTTCGCGTCAGATGAAGTAGTGGCTCAAATCGAACAAAACCCGGAAGGGTCAATGGGAGCAGACGCCCCCGAAACGTCTGCGCCTTGAAGCAGCCGATACGACTGATGGCCCATCCTGTCGGGCAGGAAGTGCGGGGATCGAAGTGCCCTGCCCTCCCCGCCCGGCGGCATCAGGCCGGTTTGGCGTCGCGGTAGTGTACATCTACCCAGCAGCGTGGCAACGCTTCTCCCGAGGGAAAAACCAGATCACGCTTGGCAAAGGATTCTGCATCCTGAATTTCCTCACCGTAGTGCAGTCGGCCCACTACCTTGCCGTGCAGGGGATTGATCAAGTCCTGAATCCCCAAAATCTCCACCAGGTGCCCGTCGGGCCTGCATTTCATGTACATCGTCAGTGCCTCCTGTCAATCGTTCTGAACAGCGGCGCAGTGTACAGAAACCGCGCCAGCCCGTCAGGCCATGAAATTACCTATACTGCCGCTTTGAGAGAAACCGCATGATACGCAGCATGACCGCCTTCGCCAACCGGGAACGCGACATTGGAGGGCTGGTTTTCGGGTGGGATATCCGCTCGGTCAACCATCGTTATCTCGATATCGCCCTCAAAATGCCGGACAACTTTCGCTTTCTGGAAGCGGAGGTACGAAAACTGATCGGACAGTCCATCAAGCGGGGACGGGTAGATTGCAGCCTGTTATGTCGCAAAACCGGGGTAACCGGCTCATCCGGGCCGGGGTTCGACATCAACCGGGAACGGCTGGAGGGGCTGATGCGGACGTTAGCCAGTATTGAGGCGGCGCATCCGCGCACCTGGCAGCCACTCAGTGCGCTGGATCTGCTCAACTGGCCGGGTATTCTCGAACAAACCCAAACCGAATACGAGAGCCTGGCTCCCGAGTTGCTGGCCCTCTTGCAGGAAACACTGGACAAGGCCATTGCAGTTCGTTGCAGCGAGGGCCGGCAACTGGCCGATTTGATTGGAGAACGTTGCCAGACCCTTCTGACGCTGACCCGGGAAACCCGTCTGCGTGTGCCGCTGGTTCTGCACGATATCCGCGACAAAATCCGTCAGCGACTCAACGAACTGGCCTGTAATCCCGACCCGGATCGGCTGGAGCAGGAGATGGTCTATCTGGCGCAACGCCTGGACGTAACCGAGGAACTGGATCGGCTGGCAACCCATCTGCAGGAAATACAGCGGGTGCTGCAGCAAACCGAGCCGGCCGGTCGGCGTCTGGATTTTCTGATTCAGGAACTGAACCGGGAAGCCAATACCCTGGGCTCCAAATCACAGGATCGCCAAACGACCCAGGCTGCAGTCGAGATGAAAGTACTGATCGAACAGATGCGTGAACAGGTACAAAATCTGGAGTAGTCATTCCTGCGTACCCGCTTGAATCATCCCTGGATCGCCCCTACCTTTCACCACTCACCACAAGAGGTATCCTTCCATGCAACACCCGCGCAAATCCCGTCACGCCCTGTTACTGGCCGCCCTGTTGCTGGCCGCAAACGGGAGCCACGCCGCCTGGCCTTTGGCGGTGGATGGCCAGCCGCTGCCCAGCCTGGCACCCATGCTGAAAAAAACCACGCCCGCCGTGGTGAACATTTCCACCCGAACCCAGATTCAGGAAGCCGAACATCCACTGATGCGGGATCCCTTCTTCAGGCATTTTTTCGATATTCCCAATCAACCCCGCCGCCGGGAAACCTCCAGCCTGGGTTCCGGCGTGATTGTCGATGCCCGTAAGGGTCTGGTCGTTACCAATAACCATGTCATCGACAAAGCCGATGAAATCATGGTGACCCTGACCGACGGCCGTAAACTCAACGCCAAACTGGTGGGCGCAGACCCGGAATCAGACATTGCCGTTGTGCGGGTGGAGTCGGCCAACCTGACTGATATTCCCCTGGCCGATTCGGATCAATTACAGGTCGGTGACTTCGTGGTGGCGGT
>SXGU01273335.1_pt1 | contig 46220 bp, 38 predicted proteins | sample 3174531 | NCBI WGS metagenome assembly SXGU01 (sample SAMN11356863, study PRJNA531348) | freshwater metagenome | isolation source: freshwater sample F1-140 | place: China: Fuxian Lake, Yuxi | collected 2017-12-25 | reverse complement strand
ATTGAATTTGCGGCATTCGTCTCCCTTGCCACGGCTGGTTCCCGCCTTCAATCCCGGACCGGCCCAACTCAGGTTCAGGTCTCTTTTTCGTTCCTCTCTCCACCTCTTCGCTTCAGGTGCAGGTCAGGATGTCTGAGGCTTGGCCGAGCGCGAGGCGGGAGATCAGGTAGAGTGGCACTGCCGCCGCGAGGCCGACGCTCGTGGCGCGGGGACTGCCGGTGAAGACGTGAAACAGCACGAGCAGGGGCACGATGAGCAGCGAGCGCTCGTCGGTGAAACCCGCGAGCAGCACCGCTCCGCCAGCGAGCCAGGGCGAGCGGGCGACGAGGGCGAGCGCGAGGAAGGCGTGCGCGCAATTATCGAACCATCGGCAGGTGTCGCGCCAGACGCTGGTGCCCACATAGGTGCCGGCGATGGCGAGGGCGGCGGCGAGGGCCGCGCCGCGGTCGCCGCACGCCCGTTCCGCGGCGAGCACTAGACTCACCAGCAGCAGGGCATGCAACGCGAAGCGCGTGACATGCACGCCCGGCACGCCCGTGTGCGTGAGGTGACCGACGAGCGGCACCAGGAAGCGGAAGTTGCGCTTGGCCTCGTTTTTCTCGGGCGAAAACTCGGCGGTGTAGTCGTACCAGGGGTTGTCCACCCTGCGTTGCACGACCCCATCCCAATATCTCTCCCAAGAGCGTCGCACGTCGCTCGTCAGGGGAAATCCCGGCCAGGAAAAAAACGCCGGCAGGACCCCGCACAGCAGCACTCCGGCCACCAACCAGCGGGCGCGCGAACCGCCGGTCACCCAGGCCAGCGCGCGCGACCAGCGACCGGAGTGGACCGGAGGCGTGGTGACGGCGGAGGGAGGGAGGGGGTCGGACATGTTTAGCGCGCGCGCGCGTCGCACGCGGGAATGGTGCGGAAGACCTTGGCGAGTTCGGCCTTCTTGGATAAGATCGGAGTGACGATGACGATGCCGGGACGTGGCGCCAGAGGTCTCATACAGGTCGGAGTGTGATGACCGCGAGGCGCCGCGGGCGCAAGCGTGGTGAGCCGGGAAAAGGTGTATCCGGTGTCCGGCCGGCGACGAAGGTCAGGGTGCCAGTGCGACCGTGGGTGCGACCGGGCCGATGGCGTGGGTGTCGCCCGGGCGAAAAATCACGTGCAGCTCCGCCACGACATTGGCGGGCAGTGCCGCCGCGATCACGGCGCTGGTGCCGGCGGTGAGCTGGCCCGTTTCGCGACGGAGCGGGGTGACGACTTCGTAGGTCACCGCCGCCGGACCGGGATTGTCGAGGGCGAGGCGAACGAATTCCGGCTGCCACGATTTGACCAGTAGATGGTGGTCGATCGCGGTGTCGCGCCGCGTGCTTAGGTGCCGGTAAACGATGGGGGTGGGTTTTTCTGCCGGCCGCAATTCGCGATACGCCGCGAGGCTGAACGGATGCCGTTCGTCGCCCTGAAAGAGCCAGACCTTCGCCGCCACCCGGCCCTCCCGGCCGAGAAACCGGGTGGCGGGCACAATCGACCAGCCCGGCGTCGCGCGCGAAAATTCCTCCGCCGTCGCAAAGCGGGCGCCGGGGGGCCGCTGCAACGTAATCCACCGTGCCGGCGATTGACGGTGGAAACCGGTGACCGGCCGCTCTTCCGGCAGCGCCACCACCAGCGGTGAGTCGGCGGGCTCCAGTTGCTGCGACCATTCGCGCCATGCCTGGCTGACAAAATTGCCGGTCACTCGCTCGGGATCGCGGAAGGACAGCCAGCCGGCCTGAGGCGTGTGGGTGGTCACAGCCCACCCGACATCGCCAGCCGCGACGAGCGCCCCGGCCCAGCCGATCCACCGGAGATGCCGTGGCAGTTGTTCGAGCCCCCAGGCGGACACCACCGCGATCCACGGCGCCACGAGCACAAAATATCGAAACCCGAAGGGGTGCCACTGCTGCATGGCGTGATAATAAACCAGAAACACCGCCACGCCGCCGGACCAAACCAGAATCAGCCGGCTGGCGCTGCGCCGGAAGCGAACCAACGCGAGGAGCGTGCCGTTCGCGAACAACGCGAGCGTCACGAGTCCGAAGGTGGTCACGTCGGCATCGGGCTTGGTCCGCGGTAGCACCGAGGTGAGGAGGGTCTGCCTCCGGCTGAGACCGTCCAGGGTGAAACCATCGACGGTGGCCACGAGTGCGGCGAGCGCCGTGCCGAGGCTGCGGCCGACCGCGCGCAAGCTGTGGGGCTGGGAATTCGGTTCGCAGTTTTGCGCGAGCGACGCGACCAGATTGCGGCCGAGCTTGGTGGCGAGTTCGCCGGTCGATTCCGCGGGCCGGTGAACCCGACCGACCCACTCGCCCGGGCCGAGCGCGCTGCCGTACGCCCGCCAGTTGCGGACGAAGCCCGGCCCGGCGAACAACGCCCCGCCGAGGGCGGCCGCGAGCAGGGTGCGGCCCCATTGCCGCGGTGCCAGCGGATGGCGCCGGCCCAGCCAGAGCACCCACGCGATGGCGGCAGGGGCGAGATAAAACAGGGTGCCCTTGGCGCCCAGCGCGAGCCCGACCCCGACCGCGCCCAAGCTGGAGCCCACGCCCCGCCGCAACGCGCCGAGCCAGAGGTGAAACGCCGCGGCAAAAATGCCCGTCGTGATAAGATCGGTTTGGGCGGCGGTGAACTGCACGACCACGTTGGCCATGCCGAGGAGCAGGGCGCCGGCCAGGAGGGCGGCCGTTCGCCCCAGCCCGGCCTGCCGCGCCAGTCCGACCGTCGCCGCCACCGCCATGATTCCGCCGAGGGCCTGGGGGACGACGGCCAGGCGGAACCCCTCCGCCGTGCCCATGACCAGCCACGCGGTGAACACTTCCGGGATGGCCGAGACGAAATTCATCCGCGCGTCAGCCGTAACCAGCATCCCGATACGCCCGTCCTGCAGCCACTGCCCGACCCGCGGCAGATGATACGTGAGGGTGTCGAAAACGGTCGCGTGGACGAGGGCCGCGAGCGTCGTCAGCGCGGCCAGCACGATCAGCAGACCGAGGCCCACGGCCCGTTCCGGGCCGGCGGTGTCCAGGTGTCGCCGCACCTCCCGCAGTTGGAGCCGCCCGGCGTCGAAATCGGCCGCCAGCACGGGACGACGCGCGAGGATCAGTCCGACGAGTGCGAGGGCATGAAGCGCGAGGAATCCGCCCGGTCCGAAGCCCCCGGTTGCGCCCAGGATTACGCCCGCCCCGGCGACGAGGGCGGCAAACGCCACCCCCCACGCCAGGCCGGTTTCCAGCGCGCCCCGCCTGGCGTGCCCGGAGGCCGCGACCACGAGCCAGGCCGCCACGCCCACGAGCGCTGCATCGGTTGCCAGGAGGGCGGGGAGGAGAAAGGCGGGGAGGTCCAACAGCGGGGGGCGTTGGGCGATGAGAGAACTTATTCGCGCGCGAGCAAGCGATCTTGCGCGGCGAACCGGCCGGGTACGGGCCGGTGCCCGCCGCCCGACCCGCTGGCCGTCGCAGGGCGAGGCCGCGTGCGTGACTTGCCTATGGAAGGTGGCGCCGTGTCGTCCGCCAGACGGCGCCGATCAGGAGTGCGAGCAGGGCTAGCGCGATCGAACCGGGCGGCGGCGCGGTGTCGCCGAAGAATTGCAGGTGGTGTTGGAGCTTGGCGGCCATGTTCATCACCGCGCCTTCGGTGTTGTGATTCTGCCAGCGGACAAAGCCATGCGGGCCAGCCCAGCGCTCAAAGGCCAGATTCTGCACCGCGAAGTGCAGCGCGAGGCCGAACACCAAATCGAAAACCGCTCCGGCGACGAGAACGATCCGCCACCGCCGGGCGAGCGAATCCCATCGGGCCGCGAGCAGGGCCAGGCCAAGGAGCACGAGCGGTTGCAGGCAGATGTGGGCCAGGCCCCACGTATCGCGCGCGCCGTGCACTCCGACGCCGAGAAGAACACTGGCCCCGATTGCCGCCGACCAGCCGGACCGCACGGAGGGTGCGGCCCGTCGCGCGGCGTTCAGGAGGATTGCGCCCAAGACGAGCCAACCGAGCAGGCCGAATGCGAAGAGGAGGTTCACCTGGTAGAGCTGAAACCACCAGTCGCGCAGCGCTCCCCAGAAGTTCGTCTGCGTGATGAGCGATTCGTCGAGGGGCCGCAGAAAGTGCGGCACGAGGGTGTCGTGGAGGTTGAGTCCGATGCGCAAGATCTGCTGGTCGGGATTGGCAGCGGAAGCCTGCACGCTCGTGTTGGCGAGAAACGTACCTTTGGAGCCGAAGGCGGATATCGCCCAGCCAAACCACGTGGCCAGAACCGTCGCACCCACGAGCACGCCCGCGGCGGTGGCCTGCCACCACGCACGATCTGCGCGGCGTGTCCATGCCCGCCCGATCCACGCCGCCGCCATGACGAGGCCGGCGATGCCGGCGGAATAATGCGTGAGGATGCCGGCGGCGAGGCTTGCGGCGAAAAGCGCGGCGGGCGCGACCGGGCGTTCGCTGTCCCAGGCGCGCAGGAAAAACACCAACGCGGCGAGGACGAAGCAGGCGGCGGGGAGCTTGGTCCAGGCGAACGTCGCGTTTTGCACGAAGAGCGGGCTGACCATGAACAGCAGGGCGAGCACGGGCACCGCCCGCCGGCCGCCCCAACGCCACGCGAGCAACGCGGCGGGAGCGAATGCGAGGCTCGCGAGGAGGGTTGAAAGGAATTGATACGGCGCGAACGCCACCTGCGTGAGCGCGAGCCCGGCGGCGGTGACGACGTTGGCGAGGGGCGGTCGGGCGGTGAGCGCGGCGTGACCAATAAACATGGTGTCGAGCGGACCGCCCTCGACGAAGAACCGCGCCCGTTCCCAGTGTTCGTACCAGTCGCCGGTCCAACCACCGCCTGAATAGGTGGCGACGAGCGCGAGCCAGCCAACGCACCACGCCGAGATGACGAGTTGCCAGCCGAGCAGGGCGCGGAGCGCGGCATCGTGCCAGAGCTGGCGGAGGGGGCGATGGAGCGCCAGGCCGCAGGTGACGGCGGCGGCGGGCACGGCCCAAGTGAGGGAGAGGGGCAGCTTTGAAACAAAAATCGCCCAAGCGCCGAGAAAGAGGCCGAGCAGGAAAAGCACGAGCGCCGCGAGCCATTTTTCCGCGGTCTCGAGCGAAAGCGGCGCGGTCACCGGTCGGGCGAAACGTGCGACCACGACGCCGATGAGCGCGAGGCAGGCGAGGGTGACGATCAGCATGAAGTGGATGGGGGAAGGATGCGCCAGGGTCGCAATCAAGGGAATCGTTGAATTCGTCGCAGCAAAACAAGATTTACGAACAAGGTAATGCGGCCTGCAGCTTGAAGCCACGGAATTTGAACAGAAGACAGGAAAGGGAACGAAGGGTCGCTCGTCTCCCTCCGGGCGCAGCGGCCATGAGCACCACTGAGAAGTGGCTGACGCGGACCGGTGCTCTCGAAACATCTCGCCGGAAGATAAACAACATCTTCCGACCCAGACGGTGTTCCGCGCTGCTTACGGGCCGGCGACGGCATGAGGGGGCGATTGTCGGCGCGCCAGCCTGGCAACCTACGCGAGTTGAACCCGAACGCATTACCACGACAGGTCAGACCATCGGTGGATGCATCCGCCCAACGGCCGGCCAGGTGCCGTCGGGGCTGTACCGGCTGTCGATGGGGATGTCAGACCCCGCGCCTGCGCCGGGGGTAGGGACGTTGGTGCTGGTGGTGCGCGATCCGACCGGCGCCGTGCTCGCCGAGGCTTTCTGCCTTTAGCGCGGCAGCTGCGCGCGGCAGGCAAACGGTCCCCCGGGGTGTTTCATGACGTGGGGCGCTCCATGATCTTGAGCAGGACCATGTCCCCATCGGACCAGACATTTACGAGGGTGCCCGCGGGTTCGCGGAACCAGCCGCTGCGGGCAAGGAAGCACTCGTTGGCCGGGCCCGAGTTGAGCAGGACAAAGCCGATGCCAAGGACGCGCAAGCGACGGACGATCTCCGCGGGGGCGAGAGAGGGGTCGAAGACGAAGCGCACCTCGGGGCTCCAGAGTGGCACGGTGCGCGCGCCGAGGAGCGTGAGCAGTGCGTTGGGGCCGAGAACCAGCAGGCGCTCGCGGCCGGAAACGCGGACGATTTCGGGGTAGATCGGACGCTGATGGTAGTTGTGCAATGCGCGCCCGGTGGTCAGCCAGCGATCGGGCGGCAGGCGGTAGACGTTGGCCGGCAGGGGCAGCACGGGCAGTGCGGCATCGGCAGCGAAGAGCGTCAGTCCGGCGGCGACCCCGACGAGGTGGCGCCGGGCGGGAACCCAGCGTGCGAGGACCGCGCCGCCCAACACCGCGCCCACCCAGAGCGCGGGACTCAACACCCGCAAGGAGTAGAAAAACCCGGCGGCGGTAAAGCCCACCGAAGCGATCCAGATGACGATCGCCAGGCCGGCGGCGGCGAGCAAACTGCGGGCACGGGAGAAATGAAAGAGCGCACCGGCGGCGAGGCCCAACATCCCAGCCGCGGCATTGACGAGCACGAGCCGTGCGGCCTCGGGCGGCACATGCGACCAGCCGAACTCGTTTTGAAAACACGCGTTCAGCCAGGTATGGACTTCGTTTACCGGAAACAGGCCGCCAACGCTGAGATTAAAGAGCGGGTTGCCGGTGCGGAACCAGTTGCGCAGGTACCAGGGCCTGCCAGCCCGGGTAGTACCACGGTGAGCGGGGGATGTACTCGACATAGAGCCCGCCCAGCAAGAACGCCGCCGCCGCCACGCGACCGCCCGGCTTCAGGCCGGGCAGCGCCCACGCGAGAGCGGCGCCGACGGTGAGCAACCGGGCGAGCCACGTCAGCAGCGGCGGCCAGTCACCAAAAATATAATACGCCGGCATGAACACGCCGTGCAGCGCCACCTGCCCGAACACCAGGCGCCAGGGATAAAGCAGCAGCGCCGGCAGCAGTTCGCCCGGCCCGTGGTGCGAGACCTTGGCCTGAATGGTGTGCGGCACGGGCGTGCCGTAGTAGATCCACGCGAGCGCAATCCAGGGGAGGTAGAGCAGCGCGCCCAGCGCGACGGCGCGGACGATTGGCGCGAGCCGCCGCGGTGTGACCGGGGTGCCCGGCGCACCGAAGATGAGCCACGCGATGCCGAGCGCGGCGAAAAATACGCAGCCATCGGGCCGGGTCCATTGCAGGCCGGCGCAGGCCAGCGCGCAGGGCCACAGCCGAGCGCCGTCGATGAACGCCCGCCACGTCACCACGATGCAGAGGATCAGTAGCGCGGTCTCCATGCCGTTGATCGCGAAATCCAGCGTCTTGGGGATCGAAGGCCCAGGCGAGGCCCGCCGCGCCCAGTGCGAGCGGCGCGAGTTGATCGCGGCGCAGGGTGCGCAGGGCGAGCCAGAGCGCCCCGCCGAGCGCCCCGGCGCTGACCACCCGGAAGCACCAGAGGGCGCGCAGCGCGACATCGTCGCCGCCGCCCAGCGCGAAGAGCGCCGGCAGCAAGGTACCCAGGGGTGAGGTAAACGTGTGGAGGCGTTCGCCGGGCTGGAAGACGAGCCCGTGACCGGTCGCGAGGTTGAGGCTGGCCCGAAACGTGATGAAGTAGTCTTCCCAGATGTGGCCGGTCAGGGCGGCGAAGCCGAGACAGCCGAGGGCGGCGGCGAGGCCGCAAACGAGGGGCAGGCGCACCGCGGACTCGGGATCGTCGTCGCTTCGCGCTTGAGCTCGCATGATGACAGGTGGGCCGGCGCCTAGCCCGAAGATCTCACACGCAAACGGGTGAGTTCTTCGCCCGGTCGGGCCGACTTCGTCGGGGCTAACCGCGAGGTGATCGCTCCCCCGACAAGTCGGGGGACGGAAATTTCTCTGAGAATCCTCTTCATGGCTGTGAAACTTCCGGGCGGGCGCCGGGGAAGTTGCGTCTTTCCGGCACGCGTGCCGGCTTGGCCGGCCGGCCGGGGCAGCGGTCTGTCATCGCGGCGGATTCTGAAATTGGATACGCCAGATGCATTGCCCGCCCGCCGGTCGGCTAGCGCAGGAGGTTGTATTTGAAAATCGCCCAGAGCGCGCGGAAGCCGTCGCGCCAGCCGATTTTCTTTCCCTCGGCGTAGGTGCGGCCGTAGTAGCCGATGCCGACCTCGTAGATGACGACATCGAGTTTCGAAACCTTGGCCGTGATCTCCGGCTCGAAACCAAAGCGGTCCTCCTCAATCTTGATGCCCTGGATGATCTCGCGGCGGAAGACTTTGTAGCAGGTCTCCATGTCCGTGAGGTTGAGATTCGTGGCCATGTTGGAGAGCAGCGTGAGCAGCTTGTTGCCGACCATGTGCCAGAAATAGACGACGCGGTGCGGCTGGCCGCCCTGAAAGCGCGAGCCGAAGACGACGTCCGCCTTGCCGTCCACGATCGGCTTCATCAGCCGCGGATATTCCTCGGGATCGTATTCGAGATCGGCGTCCTGCACGATCACGATGTCCCCCGTGGCGGCTTTGAACCCGGTGCGGAGGGCGGCGCCCTTGCCCTGGTTGACCTCGTGATAGACAATCTTGTCCACCAGCGGCGCGATTTGCGTGCGGAGAATGTCGCGCGTCCCGTCGCGCGAGCAGTCGTCGACGATGATGATCTCCTTTGCGGCGACCGGCGCGGCGCGCACCCGTTCAACGATGAGGCGGATGGTCTTGGCTTCGTTGTAGCAGGGGATGACGACGGAGAGTTTCATGCGGGCGCGGGGCAAAAGTTAGGCCGCGACTCCGCCGGGGGAAGCCTTTTCGGCACGGTTGATCCGCACAACCCGAAGACGCTGATCCTGGAAATCCATCCGATCGACTGCCAGCGGACAATCGCGGTCTGTGTCCCGAGCCAGTAGGTGCCCGTCGGAGGCGGGTTGCGGCTGTGCCGCGCGGGGATCTCCGCGGCGGAAACACCTTCCGCGTTTTCCGTTCCTTCTTCAAACCGCGACCACTTCCACGCGGGAGAGAAGCCAAGCTGGCGGAGGAGGTCTTCACAGTCTTCCCACGCGAGGCCGAAGGCACGCACGTCGGCCACGCCGAGCCGGGCGATGACCTCGACGCTTTCGGAGCAGAGGTCGGCGCGCTCGTCGCTGGAGACCGTCTACAAGAAAGGACGAGCCGCCTCATTTTCGCGATGGCATCAGGCGGGCGATTGCGCCACGTTGCTGCGGTGTTGCTGAATTCCCGCCCCGCATGAAAAAAGTCTACGTCGGCATGAGCGCTGATTTGCTGCACCATGGGCATCTCAATATCCTGCGCGTCGCGCGCGAACTGGGCGACGTCACCGTGGGCGTCCTCACCGACCAGGCGATCGCCAGCTACAAGCGGCTGCCCTTTCTGGGCTTCGACGAGCGCCGCGCCATCATCGAGAATATCAAGGGCGTCGTCAGCGTCGTGCCCCAGGAGACGCTCGACTACGTGCCCAACCTGCGCTTCCTGCGGCCGGACTACGTCGTCCACGGCGACGACTGGAAAACCGGCCCGCAGAAGGAAACCCGCGCCCGCGTGATCGCGGCGCTGGCGGAATGGGGCGGCCAGTTGATCGAGCCGGAATACACCGCGGGCATTTCCTCGACCAAGTTGATCCAGGGCCAGCGCGAGATCGGCACGACGCCCCAGGTGCGGATGCGCCGGTTGCGGCGGTTGCTCGCGGCGAAGGGGATCGTGCGCGTACTCGAGGCACACAACGGCCTGTCGGCGTTGATCGTCGAGAACACCGCCAGCAATGAAGGCGGCCGGCGGGAGGAGTTCGACGCGGTGTGGCTCAGCAGTCTGACCGATTCGACGGCGAAGGGCCGGCCCGACATCGAGCTCGTCGACCGCACGTCGCGGCTCCAGACGATGAACGAGATCCTCGAGGTCACCACCAAGCCGGTGATCTTCGACGGCGACACCGGCGGGCCGGTCGAGCACTTCACGTTTCTCGTGAAGACCCTTGAGCGGCTCGGGGTCTCAGCGGTGATCATCGAGGACAAGGTCGGGCTGAAGCGGAATTCGCTCTTCGGCACCGAGGTCGAGCAATTGCTCGACACCGTCGAGGGATTTTCCGGGAAAATCTCCGCCGGCAAGAAGGCGCAGGTGACCGACGACTTCATGATCATCGCGCGGATCGAGGGCTTGATCGCCGGCCAGGGCATGGACGAGGCGCTGCAACGCGCCCGGGCCTACATCGCCGCCGGCGCCGATGGGATCATGATTCACAGCAAGGAGAAGGATGGGCGCGAGATTGCCGAGTTTTGCGCGCGTTATGCACGGCTCGAACAGCGCGCGCCGTTGGTGGCGGTGCCGACCTCCTACAATCACCTCACGGAGGACGAGCTGCGCGCGCTGGGTTTTTCGATCGTGATCTACGCGAATCATCTTCTGCGCAGCGCGTATCCGGCGATGAAGCGGACGGCGGAGCAAATCCTCGCCCGGCACCGCTCGCTGGAGGTCGACGGCGACTGCATCCCGATCAAGGAGATCCTCAACCTCATCCCGGGATCCCGATAGCGGCCGGTCCGGTTTCCAATCCGCATGCCTTTTCAATCTCTGGATTGTAGCGTGATTTCGGGCGCCAATTCCCGACCGGCTGCTGATTCGGCACATCCGATGTCGATTGAACGACCGACCGGAAAACAAACTTCCTTGTCGCAGCCCGCCAGGTTTTTCGCCGCATGATCCCCTGTGATGAATTTTTCCGCGCCCTCACAGGGCAGGGCGTCGGCTACTTCGCCGGCGTGCCGGATTCCTTACTCAAGGACCTCTGCGCCTACCTCACCGATCACGTGGCGCCGACGCACCACGTAATCGCGGCCAACGAAGGTGCGGCGGTGGCGCTCGCGACCGGTCACCATCTGGCGACGGACCAGATCGGGCTCGTCTACCTGCAGAACTCGGGCCTCGGCAACACGGTGAATCCGCTGCTGTCGCTCGTTGATCCCGAGGTCTATTCGATTCCACTGCTGCTCCTGATCGGCTGGCGCGGTGAACCAGGCGTGCCGGACGAACCCCAGCATCGAAAACAGGGCCGCGTCACCGGCGCGACGCTGGAGGCGTTGGAGATTCCCTCCGCCGTGTTGCCGGACGAGGCGGAGGGGGCGGGGCAGACGGTGGCCGCGGCGGTGGCGTCGGCCCGCGAGCGACGGGGGCCGTACGCGTTGCTGGTGCGTAAGGGGACCTTTGCGCCGTACGCGTTGAAAACCAGCGTGCCCGACCGCGGGCGGTTGCGGCGGGAGGAGGCGCTGGGGCTCATCCTGGAGCAACTCGACCGCGACGAAATCATCGTGGCCACGACAGGCATGGCGTCACGCGAGGTCTTCGAGCACCGCGCGGCACGGCAGAGCGGGCACGCGCGCGATTTTCTCACGGTGGGGGCCATGGGGCACGCGTCGCAAATCGCGCTCGGGATCGCCGGCGAAAAACCCGGGCGCGAGGTGTGGTGTCTTGACGGCGACGGCGCGGTGCTGATGCACCTGGGCGCGCTCGCGATCATCGGGGCGGGCGGGGCGAAAAATTTTCGGCATGTCGTGCTCAACAACGGCGCGCACGACTCCGTGGGCGGACAGCCAACGGCGGGTTTCACCGCGGACTTTTGCGCCATCGCGACCGCGTGCGGTTATCGCTGGACGCGGTGCGTGGAGACGCCGGAAGATCTCACGCGGGCGCTGCGGGAACTGCGCACGGTCGGGGGGCCGACGCTGCTCGAGGTGCGCGTGAAGCGTGGCGCGCGGAAAGATCTGGGCCGACCGACGACCTCGACCTGGGACAACAAGCGTGAGTTCATGGCCTATGTCCGGGCCTGACACGTGGTCATTTTTCAATCCCGTCGCCCTGCGCTTCGGCGCGGAGTGCTGGCGTGGCGCGGGCCGGGATGTCGCGGAGAAAAAGCTTTTGCTGCTGACGTCCGCCGGCCTGGTCCGGCGGGGCACGGCGGCACGCGTGCGCGCCGGCTGGGGGGGCGCGGCGGAAATCGTCGTCTGCGATCGCGTGACGCCCAATCCGGAGATCACCGCGCTCGAGTCGCTCGCCCGCGATTTGCGACCGGCGGGATTCGACCGCGTGATCGCGCTGGGCGGCGGCAGCGTGGTCGATTCGGCGAAGGTGCTGGCGGTGCTGCTGGCGGACCACGCGGCGGATTTGGGAAAGATCCTGCGCGACGGTGCGCCGGTGCCGGCCGGCGCCGCGCTGCCGGTGGACGCCGTGCCCACGATCGCGGGGACCGGGAGCGAGGTTACGCCCTTTGCCACGGTGTGGGACACTGGGACGCGGAAAAAGCACAGCCTGAGTTCCCCGCGGGTGTTTCCGCGGGTGGCCTATCTTGATCCGGAACTGACGGCCGGGGTGCCACCCGACCTGGCGGTCGCGACCGGGCTCGACGCTCTGTCGCAGGCGTTGGAGTCGATCTGGAACGTCTGGGCGAATCCGATCACGCTGGACCTCGCAACGCGCGGTGTGCGGCTGGCGCTGGCCGCCCTGCCCACACTGGTCGCCAGCCAGCGGCCCGACGCTGCGTCACGCGGTGAACTGCTGTTTGCGAGCCTGCTCGCGGGACTCGCGATCAGCCACACCCGCACCGCCTTGGGGCACTCGATCTCGTATCCGCTTACGGCGCACTACGGCCTGCCGCACGGGCTCGCGTGCGGCTTCACGCTGCCGGCCGTGCTCGACTTCAACGCTGCGGCGGACGACGGCCGGATCGCGCGGGCGGCGGTCGCCGTGGGCTGCGGCTCGATCGCCGGGCTGCGGCGGAGCCTCGTCGCGGTGCTCCACGCCGTCGGCACGGATGATCTCCTCCGCCGCCATGGCATCGACGGGGAAAAACTCACCCGCCTGGTCCCGGAGATGATTTACCCGGGTCGCGCGGACAACAACCTGCGGCCGGCGACGCCCGACGACGTGCGGGCAATTATGCAGGCCACCGGCGACTATCTGCCGGCGTGTCAGACGCTTGTTTCCCATGGCTGAATCCCTGAACGTTGTTCTCCTGATCGCCGACGGGCACGGTCATCACACGGGTGATCTCGACTGGGGCACGGAGGAATTTCGCAACCTGCGATCGCGCTTGGAGCGGCTGCGGCTCGGCGAGCGCGGCTTTGCGAAATTCAACAACGTGATCTCGCCGGCCGTCTCGACGATCATGTCGATCGAGAGCATGCTCACCGGCCTGTATGCCGCGAAGACCCACAAGCTGCACTGGCGCGAGTGGCCGGCCTGGGACCGCCTCGACCACCCGCAGCTCAGCACCTTCCTGCAGGGCCGCGGTTACGACGTGCACGGGTTTTCCTATCTGCTCAACGCCGAGAACTGGATGCCCGGCATCCTCTGCTACAAACCCGAACTCTACCGCGATTTCCCCTCGCATAAACGCGACACGCACTCGCACCACGCGGTGCTCGCCGCAGTGCAGCACTACTTCGCGCACGACTTTAAGGCCGGCCGGCCGCAGTTCCTGATGGTGCACTCGATCTTCGTCTTCGATTTCTGGGACGAACTGATGGCGCTGTTCGCCCGGCATGGGATGACGGAGGCAAACACGGTCTTCGCGTTCACCTCAGATCATTACTTTCCCAAGAATTTCGGCCGCCAGTGGCTGCTTGGCGAGCGCGACGGCTGGTCGATCTGGCACCACACGGATCTGACGGAACACAACACCCGCGTCTTCCTCTATCTGAAGTATCCCGGCATCCGGCCGCGTGAGGTCGGTGACGTTGTGGCGGGCTACGATCTGGCGCCGACGTTGCTTGAACTGCTCGGCCTGCGCGCCGCGTGGCCGGGCCAACTTGATGGCGAGAGCGTGCTGCCGTTGCTGTCCGGCGAGACGCGGCCGGCCGGCCGGACCGTGCGCAACGACAACGTCTATCCCTACCAGATCGGCGAAAAACAGGGCCGGATCTCCGCGGTGCGATGCGGGCGTTTCAAGTATGTGCGCCGGCCCGATCCGATCTCGTCCTACATCTCCTATCGGACGCACGAACCGTGGGCGTCGGTGTTTGGCCACGAGGAGCTGTTCGACATCGAGGCGGATCCGGAGGAGCTGCGCAACTTGATGGATTCGACGGAGCCGGCGGTCGTCGCGGCGCTCGCCCACGGCCGGGCGGAGATGCTGCGGACCTCCGATGCGATCCTCGATTTCCACGCGGCTGGATTGCGCACGTATGCCGAACAAAGTGGTCTCGCCACTCGGCTCCGACCCGCCGGCTCGGCCGGCCGAATTCTTTGCCTGCAGTCGTGTCCGGCGGAAGTGTGCGTCACGCTCGTGCGGATGCTCGCGACCCTGTTGCCGGAGGCGTCGATCGATGTCGTGGCGAAGGATCTCGCCGGCCACGCGCTGCCCGCCCGCTGTCGCGTCGTGCCGCAACCGGACGGGGCGTACGACGCCGGGCTGCGGCTTGCGAATTTTCCGGTGGGCGATTACGTCGCGGCGTACGATGCCGCGGTGCGACCGGCCGGTGAGTTCGCGGCGGCCGGCGCGACGCTGCGGGTTTTGCCGATTGCGGCAAAATTCACGCTGGGCCTCGACTGCTCGCTCACCCCGTTGGGCGATTCCGAGCGCGCCGTGGCGGGCGGGGTCGGGGCCGCCCTGCGGCGGGCGGCGCTGGCGCCGCTGCGCGCGTTGTTCGTGAAACTCAAGCCCCGGCTGCGCCGTTGGCTGCGTGCGGTCGAAGGCGGCGGCGGGGCTGGGATGCCGCGGCACTTGTCCGACCGGATCATCCGCGGAGATCGCCCCGAGTGAAGGCGCCGCCGGACCAGCCCCCCGCGTGCGATCACCACGCCGGGGTAAAGCAGCGCTCCGTGCGCGCGGTGAAGTGGAGCGCGCTCGCCGAGGTGCTCGGGCGTGGCGCGCAGCCCGTGGTGCTGCTGGTGCTCGCAAAGTTGCTCACGCCGGCGGATTTCGGCGTGGTGGGTGTCGCGATGATTGCGATCGGGCTGGCGCAGATCTTCCAGGAGTTCGGCCTTGGCAAGACCTTGATCCAGACCGACCACAGCCTCGAGGCGTACGCGAACAACGCGTTCTGGATCAGTGTCGGCGTCGCGCTCGCGCTCTACGCGGCCATTTTTGCTTTTGCCCGGCCGATCGCGAATTTCTTTCAGAGTCCGGAGAGCGCCGCCGTGCTGCGCGTGCTGGGGCTGCACGTCGTGCTGACGAGCCTCGTTTCGGTTCATGCCGCGATGCTGCAGCGGGAGATTCGTTTCAAGGCGCTCTTCCTGTTGCGGTTTCTGCCGGCGCTCGTCATGGGCGGGGTATCGATTGGCCTCGCGCTGCTGGGCCACGGCGTGTGGTCGCTCGTGTGGGGCACCCTCGGGGGCGCCGCCGCGCAGGTGATCCTGTATTGGTCGGCCTGCGCGTGGCGGCCCCGGTTCCGCTTTGACGGGGCGGCGTTCGGCCGGATGTTCGCCTACTCGAGATGGGTGTTGCTCGAGTCGATGCTGGCGTGGCTCGTTTCGTGGGGCGACTCGATCGCGCTCGGTCACTTTCTCGGGCCGGAGGCGCTCGGGGCCTACCGGATGGGCAGCATGGTCGTGGCGTATCTCTCCAACATCGTGTTCACCCCGCTGGTGCCGGTGGCGTTGGGGCTGTTCTCGCGGCTGCAGGCCGATCGGCCCGCGCTGCTCGACACCCTCGGCAAGCTCACCCGGATCGTCGTCCTCCTCGCGCTGCCGATCGGTGTGGGCGCGGCGTTGGTCGGGGAACGGGCGGCGGTGATCGTGTTGGGTGAACCGTGGCTGGCGGCGGGCGTGGTCGTGCAGTTGATGGGCCTGCGGATGGGCCTCGAATGGCTCGTGGGGCTCAACTCGACGGCGTTTTCTGCGGTGGGCCGGCCCGAGCTCAACGTCAAGACGCTCGTCCTCGCGGTCATCGTGAGCCTGCCAGCCTACGTGTGGGCGGCGCCGTACGGCATGCTCGCGTTTTGCAGCGCGCGGCTCCTCACCGCGCAGGTCAACAACCTGATCGCCTACCAATTCGCCCGCCGGGTTCTGGCGCTGCCGCGCCGTTTCCTCTGGGACCGGGTGAAGTTGCCGCTGGTGGCGTGTCTCGGCCTGGCGCTGGGCGTGGGGGCGATCCTGCGGCTCACGCCGGCGACCCACGCGGGCTGGCTGGTCCTTGCGATCCTGGCGGGCGTGGCGATTTACGGCGGCACGCTGTGGCTGTTGGACCGCGCGACACTGCGCTGGGGTGGGAACGCCCTGCGGCAAATGTTTGCGCGCCACGCGCCGGCGATCTAGCCACCTGTCCCCCCGACCGCCATGACGCCTGTATTCGAGTGGAAGCAGTCCGATTTCGAAAAACTGATCGCGAACTGCCCGGACGAGCCGGTGACGCCATTCATCTTCAAATATTTTCCCCCGGACGCCCGCTTGCTCGAGGCCGGCTGCGGCTCGGGGCGGTTTGTCCACTGGCTGACGGCGCGCGGCTACGACATCGAGGGAATGGAAATCAGCGCGGAGACCGTGGCGACGTTGCACCGCGTTTTTCCGCAGCTGAAGATTCGCGAGGGCGACGTGCGCACGCTGCCCTATGCCGACAACACCTTCGAGGGGATTCTCTCGCTCGGCGTGATCGAGCACGTGTACGAGGGCATGGCGGCGCCGATTCGCGAGATGCACCGGGTGCTGAAGCCCGGCGGCATGGCGTTGGTGATTGTGCCGAGCTTCAATCTCATCCGGCGGATCAAATACCCGACGGGCATTTATCATTTGCACGCGCTGCTCGGGTATCCCAAGCGCTGGAACTGGATGCGGCGTCTCTTCGGCAAGCCGCCCCACCAGTTCACGGCGCAACCGGAGCCCGCGTCGTTGCCGCCGTTCAAACGCTGGCCGATGTTCGGAGAGTTTTTCGAATACCGCCTGACAAAGGCCGAGTTTGAACACGAGCTGACGCGGCAGGGCTTCACGATCGTCGAGAGCGTGCCGACCTCGTTGATCGACGGGCTCTACATCGAATTCGGCCGGCCCTTCGTGCGTTTCGGCCACCTCGAGTTTCATCCCAACGCCGTGGGCCGGTGGCTCAATGCGTGGCTCGCGCGGCGGCCGTTTTGGCACAATCACATGCACCTGTGCGTGGTGCGGAAGGCATGAGACCGGTTATCATCGTGTGGGTGCCGGCTGGTGGTGGCGCGCGCTTCGAGGCCGGCGTGCCGCTCCTCTTCAACGCCCGGCGGGCGCACGCCCTCGGCTTCGCGCCCGCGGTCGATCTCGTTTTCCTCCACGGCCGCGCGGAGCTCGACGACACCTGCGTGGCACAGCTTCGCGAGGCTGGTTATGCGATGCACGATGCGGAGCCGGGCTTCCGGGCGCACTCGGCCCGGCTTCCGGCGCTCGGGAGGTTCGGAGAATTTGAGCGCAACTGTTTCTTGCGCTGGCTGGTGCTCGCCGACCTCTATGCGGGCGAGCCGTTGCTGCATTTCGACGGTGATGTCGTGTTCAACGAATCGCCGGCCGAGCTCGCACAGCTCTGCGCCGGCCGGACGCTCGTGCTCCAGGGCTGTCCGGCGTTGGTCGCGCTTGGCGACGCGGCCTGGGGAGTGCGCTACGCCGCGGAGCTGGAGCGATTCGCGCGGGACATCGACGCGTATTCCGCCGCGGCTTGGGCGGAGCGCACGGGCTGGGAGGATTCCGCGCGGACCAAATGGGCGGGCACGCGCGACCGGCGGACCATCTCCAGCGATCAGGATTTGATCAGCCACTTGATCCACACCGACCGCTTGCCGCAATCGTCCCCGGCGGAGTTTCTCGCGAGTGCGCCGCAGCAGGTGTTTTTCGAAAACCCCCTGCTGATCGGCGAACTCGTGCCGGAGCGTCCGTTGGCGTACCGGCGGGTGGCCGGCATTGACACGCTCGGCGGCCGGCGGGTGGCGCTCTGGCACATGCAGACGGATTGGTGCCGGTATCTCGCGAAGCACCTGGCGCGCGAACGTCTCGGAGAGCTGGCGGGGACCGGTCGCGTGACGTTTCGCACGCGCGATCGGGAAACACTCCTCCACGGCGCGCTGCGCAAACTCACCGGCGGGCGGGTGTACGATCGCGCGGCGATTTGCCGGCGGTTTTTCGAGACGGGCGATTTTGGCGCGGTGTTCCGCGACGAGGCGTGGTGGGAGCGCGGCGTGTTTCCGGGCTGATTCCGCCTTGCTGGATCCTCCGCGCGACGGTAGCCACTTCAGCCATGGATGCAGTCGAAACGGTTTTGGCGGACGGCGTGGTGCTGGCGATGATTGTGCGCGGCTCGATCGATCGGCCGGGCATTTCGTTTTTCACGCCCAACGACTACAGCCAGCAGCTGGCCTACATGCAGCATCCGGCGGGGAAACAGATCGCGCCGCACGTGCACAAGATCGTGCACCGCGCCGTCACGCGGACCCTCGAGGTGCTCTTCGTGCGCAAGGGCCGGCTGCGGGTGGACTTCTACACCGAGGCGCAAGCCTACGTCGAAAGCCGCCTGCTTGGCGGCGGTGATGTCATTTTGCTCGTCGCGGGCGGGCATGGCTTCGAGGTGCTCGAGCCGGTCGAGATGTTCGAGGTGAAACAGGGGCCGTTTGCCGGCGACCAAGACAAGACGCGCATCGCCAGTGTCGCGGCCGACCGCGTGCGGGTTTCTGGAGGCGGATCATGATTCCAGTGAGCGAGCCGCTGCTCGACGGAAACGAGAAACGCTATCTGGCGGAGTGCATCGACTCCGGGTGGATTTCCTCGGAGGGGCCGTTTGTCGCGAAATTTGAAGCGGCCTTTGCCGCCCGCCTGGATCGGGCGCATGGCGTGGCGGTGTGCAACGGCACTGCGGCGCTCGAGGCGGCGCTCTATGCCCTCGGGGTCGGCGAGGGCGACGAAGTCATCATGCCGGCCTTCACGATCATCTCCTGCGCGGTCGCGGCCCTCCGGCTGGGAGCGCGGCCCGTGCTGGTCGACATCGATCCGGAGACCTGGTGCATGGACATGGCGCTGGTGGAGGCCAGCCTCACGCCCCGGACCAAGGTCGTGATGCCGGTGCATATCTTCGGACACGCCGTCGACATGGATCCGCTGCTGCGCCTGCGCGAGCGCCACGGTTTCAAGATTCTCGAAGATGCCGCGGAGGTGCACGGGGCGGAATATTTCAGCCGTCAGCTCGGCGGGCGCTGGATGAAATGCGGCGCGATGGGGGATGCGACCGCCACGAGCTTCTACGCCAACAAAATCGTGACCACCGGCGAGGGCGGCATGGTGCTGGCGGACGACGCCGCGGTCGCCGCGCGCGCGCGATCTTACCGCAACCTCTGCTTTCGTCCGGAGCGCCGTTTCTACCATACGGAGATTGGCTACAATTTCCGGATGACCAACCTGCAGGCGGCGGTGGGACTGGCGCAGGTGGAGCGGATCGACGAGTTCATTGCGATGAAGACGCGCATCGCCGCGTGGTACCGCGCCGCGCTCGGCGCGGTGCCCGGCGTCCGCTTCATGCAGGTGCAGCCGTGGGCTCGTTCGGTGTACTGGGTTTACGCGGTCGAGCTCGACCCGGCGCGCGGGCTCGAGGCCGCGACCGTCATGGAGCGGCTGAAGGCGCGCGGGGTGGCCACGCGGCCGTTTTTCCTGGGGCTGCACCAGCAGCCGGCGTTGCGCGAGCGGGGGCTGTTCGCGGGAGCAACGCATCCCCGCACCGACCACGCTTATCGTTTCGGTTTCTACCTGCCGAGTGGGTTGACCCTGACCGAGGCGACGGTCGCGCGGGTCGTGGCGGCGTTGCGGGAAGCACTCGTATGAGCGCCGGAAGCTTTTCCCACTACGCGCGGTACTACGACCTGCTCTATCGCGACAAGGACTACGCGGCCGAGGCGCGTTTCGTCGACGGGCTGCTGCGGGCGGGCGGCGTGGCCCCGGGCGCGCTGCTCGACGTGGGCTGCGGCACCGGGGCGCACGCGCGGGAGTTCGCGGCGCTGGGCTGGAAAGTCACGGGGGTGGATCTCGCGGGCGACATGATTGCGCTGGCGCGGTTGAAGACGGCGGCGGCCGCGGAGATCGAATTTGCCACCGGCGCGGCGGCGGAGTTCTCGCTCGGCCGGACGTTTGCCGCGGTGGTATCGCTTTTTCACGTGATGTCGTATCAGGCGGCGCCGGGCGAGGCGGAGCGGGCGTTGGCCAATGTCCGCCGGCATCTCGCGACGGGCGGCCGCTTCATTTTCGATTTTTGGCACGGCCCGGGGGTGCTCGCCGATCCGCCGGTGGTCCGCGTGCGGCGCGTGAGCGACGAGCGCATTCGCGCCACGCGGATCGCGGAGCCCCGGCACCAGCCGGACCAACGTCGGATCGACGTGGCCTACGACGTGTTCATCGAAGACGTCGCCACGGGCGGGATCGCGCAGGTCCGGGAGGTGCATCAGCTGCGTTATTTCTTCCTGCCGGAACTCGAGGCGGCGCTGGCGCGCGCGGGTTTTACGCTCGAGGCCACGCGAGCCGATCTCAGTGAGCAGGCGCTCCATGAGCGGGCGTGGTATGGTCTCGTGGTCGCGCGGGCGAAGTGACGCATGCATCCACGACGCCATCGCATCGGGGTTTTTGGCCGCGGCACGTCGCCGGGTGACGGCGGTTCGGATACGCTGCTCACGACGATCGGGGCGCGCCTGGCCTCACTGGGTGCGGCGGACGACGTCGAAATCGTGCCGGTGCCCTGGAGCGCGTGGTCGCATCGGCGGCGGCCGCTGCGTTATGCGTGGTGCCGGGTGGCGCGGTATTTCGGTGGCGAGCTGCCGCTGGTCGACCTGCGCCCCATTTGTCGGAAGTTCCGGATCGAGGTGGCGTATTTCGCGGCGCCGGCGTTTGCGCGGATCGACGTGCCGTTTGTTTTCACGCTCTGGGATCTGGGGCATCGCACCATCCCGGAGTTTCCCGAGATGCGCTCCGGCCGCGATCCCTGGACGTATCGCGAGGCGCTGTGCCGGACCATGCTCGGGCAGGCGAGCTTCGTGGTGACGGGGAACAACGCGGGCGCGGCGGAGGCGCGGGAGTTGTACGGGCTGAGCGCGGAGAAAGTCATCGCGCTGCCCTTTCCCAATCCGGATTTCTCCGGTGTCACCGATGAACCTCCAGTCTGGCTGCCCGCGGCGCCGTGCTTCGTTTATCCCGCGCAATTCTGGCCGCACAAGAATCACGCGACCGTGCTGCACGCGCTGGCCCGTCTCGCGCTGGCCGGAGGTGAGAGACCGGCGCCGCACCTGATTTTTGTGGGCGCCAACAAGGGCAACGCCGCGCATCTCGTGGCACTGGCGGGTGCGCTCGGCGTCGCGGACCACGTCCACTTTCCGGGCTTCGTGAGCCGGGGTGAACTCAAGGCGCTGTATCGGCGGGCGACGGGGCTGGTCTTCCCGTCGCTGCTCGGGCCGAACAATCTTCCGCCGCAGGAAGCGGCGGTGCTCGGGTGTCCGATGGTGTTGAGCGATCTTGCGGGGCATCGCGAGCAACTCGGCGATGGTGCGCTTTACGCCGCGCCGCTCGATCCGGCGGCGTGGGCCGGAGCCATGGCGCGTTTGCTGAGGGAAGGTGAACTGCGCCGCACGTTGACCGAACGCGCGAGCGCGGTGGTCGCCGGCTACACTGCGGAGGCGTATGCGACGAAAATCGGTGAGCTGCTCGCGCACCTCGTCGCCCGACGCCGGCTGTGGGGCGGGTAGGATCGCGGGGATTGGTCAACTCCAGGCCGGGACCATTCGGCCTCACCGCAAGACGCGTTTTGCACCGAACCAGAAGCAACGCGACCGGTCTTACCGGCCGGCCCAAGGTCGCGACATAAACCCGCTCCAACCGCCGGGCCTCCGGCGCTGTTTCCGACGAACCTGAATTCCCGGCAACATGTAACGTAATACGTTACATGTTACGGAGAGCTACCGTGGGCGGCCGAGCGTGCGGACGAGCTGTTTGCGCACGAAGCGGACCACCGAGAGCACGTCCCACGGGAGCGAGCGGGCGAGGGAAAAGTAGCGGTGCCGCACGGCGATTTCCTCCCGGTAGACCCGCCAGTCGCCGCCATCGCTGACGCCGCCGGTGCCACACGCGGCAATGCGCAGCGGAATCGGCTTGAACCGGATGTGGCTCTTCCAGAGCCGGACGTTGAACTCGTAGTCGGCCGCCACCGCGAGCGTCGCGTCGAAACCGCCGTTCTCCTCGAAGAGGGTACGCCGGTAAAATGTTCCCTGATGATGGATGAAATTGCGCGCGACCGCGTTGACGTTCGACCGCAGCTTGTAGATCCGGCCGTCGTCAAAGGCCGCCTCGCCGACGACCACCGCCGCCTCGGTCTTCTTCATCCAATTCAGGGTTTCGCTCAGCACCATGTCGCCGGCCAGCCGGTCGTCGGCCCCGAGAAAATAGATCCAGGTGCCGTGGGCGAGTGCGATGGCCTTGTTCATCGCGTCGTAAACCCCGCCGTCCGGCTCCGAGACCAGCGTGGCGATCCGCGCCCGTTGGGACTCGAGCCACGCGACGGAGCCGTCGGTCGAGCCGCCGTCGACCACGATCAGTTCGGCGTGCACATGGCGTTGCTCCCAGACGCTGGCGAGCGCCACGTGCAGGCGGGGCCCGGGATTCTTGCAGACGACGATGACACTGAGGCTCGGCGCGGTGGACATTGCGTTCCGGCCGATCTTCACGGAGCGTCCGCGCGTGTCCACGCCGGAGTTGCCGCTGCTGTCGGTTATCATCGTCGCTTACCAGTCGCGCGACGAGCTCGGGCCGTGCCTGGCCTCGTTGCCGCGCCGGCTGGGGGAGCGTACCGTGGAGGTCATTGTGGTGGACAACTCGCCCGGCGCCGGCGCCGGGGAGCTGGTGCGGCGCGATTTTCCGTGGGTCGACTATGTGCCGGCGGAGCAGAATCTGGGCTTCGGCCGCGCCAACAACCTCGGCTACGCGCGGGCCCGCGGCGACTGTATCCTGTTTCTCAATCCCGACACGGTGTCGAACGAGGCCGCGCTGGCGCACGGCCTGGCGCGGCTGCGGGCCGATCCGCGAATCGGGCTGTTCTCTCCGCGGCTGGAGCTCGCGGATGGGACGATGGACCTGGCTTGCCGGAGATCGATTCCGACGCTGTGGGATGGAATGTGCCGGGCGAGCGGGCTGGCGGCGGCGTTTCCCCGGCGGGCGCTGTTTGCCGGCTACAACCTCACGCACCTCCCGGTTGACGGCACGTACGAGGTCGGCGCGATCAACGGGGCCTTCATGCTGGCGCCGCGGGCCGTGCTGGCGGCGGTCGCACCCGATGGGGCGGTGTTTGACGAGCGCTTCTTCATGTACGGCGACGATCTTGATCTGTGCATCCGGGTGGCGCGCGGGGGCTGGCGGATTGTCTACGACGGCAGTGTCAGCCTCACGCATCTGAAGGGGATGAGCGTGGCCCGGGACTACGACGCGATGTCGCGGGCGATCTTCGACGCGAACCGCGACGTGTACCTGAAGCATTTCAACCCGCGGGGCTCGGCGCTGGTGCGTTGGAAGTATGGGGTGGCGTTCGGGGCGTGGAAGGCGGTGGCGCGCCTGCGCGCCCGCCTGCGCGGTCACCGCCGGGTGCGGCCGCTGTAGGGGCGGGCTCAGTAGGCGTTTTTCCAGCGCACGAAGGTGAGCAAGATGATCTGCACATCAAGCCAGACGCTCCAGTTCTCGATGTAGTAGATGTCGTGCTGCACGCGGGCCGCGAGGTCGCTCTCGCCGCGCAGGCCGTTGACCTGCGCCCAGCCGGTCATGCCGGGTTTGGCCAGGTGTCGCGGCAGGTAGTGCGGAATTTCGGTGGAGAGGCGGTCGACGTGATACGGCCGCTCGGGGCGGGGGCCGACGAGGCTCATGTCGCCACGGAGCACGTTCCAGAACTGCGGGAGCTCGTCGAGGTTCCAGCGCCGCATGAAGGCCCCGATGCGCAGGAGGCGGGCGTCGCCGCGCGGCGTGCTCTGGCGTGCCGTGTCGGTCGCCGCGGCGTCGGGTATCATGCTGCGCAGTTTCCACACGCTGAAGGGTTGGTGATCGGTGCCCACGCGGGTCTGCCGGAATAACACGGGGCCGCCGGGCGACTCGCGTTTGATCAGCGCAGCGAGGAGGGCGACGACCGGCGCGGACAGCATAAGCCCGGCGAGGGCGCCGACGACGTCGAGGGCGCGTTTGAGCGTGCGGTTGAACAGGCGGCGGATCGCGAGCTCCTCGACACCGAGCACCGGCACGCGGCCGATGGTCTGCAGGTGCAGGCCGCTGAGAAAAATGTCGAAGGCACCGGGCACGATTTTCCACTCGATGTAGGCGCGCTCGCAGATCTCGACGATGCGCTGGAGATCGGCGCGCGGCAGATCGAGCCGCGAGATGATGAGCACGTCGGCCGCCTCGCGCGCCAGCACCGCCTCGAGCTCCGCCGCCCCGCCAAGCACACGCAGCCCATCAAGAGTGTCACTTAATACGTGACACTTGCTGAGGTTGCCCCTCTGGGTTTGAGGCAAAGTGTCACGTAATACGTGACACTCTGGTTGGGCGACGAGGGGCGAGGCGGTGTCGTGATCGAGCGTGACGACCCCGATGAGGTCGAACGGATGCGCGGCTTCACTGCTGATCTCGGTGGCGAGGGCGCGGGCGTGATCGTTCCAACCGAGCAACACCGCGCGGCGGCGCAGGCGGCCGACGATGCCCGCGCGGGTGATCACGGCGTAGACCAGCGTCCGCCACGCGTAAAGCAGCACGACGACACAGAAAAACGCCTCGACGACGAACAGCCGCGAGATCGGCGGGTCGAATTTCAGGACGAGCGAGACGCCAAGATAAGTCGCGAACCAAAACGCCGCGCCCTTGAGGATGGCGTTGAGGCTCTGATAACGGCGCAGGATCAGCCGGGTGTCGTACAGACCGAATTGGGCGAAGGCCGCGATCAGCAATGCCACCCCGACCAGCAGCAGCGGCAGGTAACGGCCAAACGTGGCCCCGGGCACATCGATGCCGAAGCGCGCGAGCGGCGAGGTGTAGCGCAACCAGTAGCCGAACGAGAGGCCGGCGAACGTCACGGCCACGTCGCCGCCCAGGAGGGTCAGCGGCACGATCGTCTCACGGAGTGGATTGGCGGCGCGGGGCACAGGTCAGGGTTTGGTGGAATTCGGCGTGTCGAGCAACGTCAGCAATAACGGCGACGGCAGCCAGCCTTTCGGCGGGAGACGGACTCCCGGGTTGGCGGACGCAGTCGACTCGCGGACGTCGTAGAGATCCTGCGGGGTCGGCAGATCAAGGTTGCGCATGAGCACCGGGTAACCCGTGCGCTCGCGACGATAAGCGAGCCCGGGGCCGTCCGGCACGCGGCCGAGCTGGCCGGGGTCCAACGCGTGCGGCGGGGCGGTGCCCGCAAGCCGCCGGAGCAAATCGCCGAAGGCGGCGGAGCTGGCTTCGCGGGTGGCGGCGATCGCCGGTTCACGCCACCAAGGTGAGGTGAGGAAACGCGGGTCGTTGAGACACTCGAGGGCGAAGGCGTGGGCGGCGGCGGCGGCCCGGCCCTGATTGAGACGGGCGAGGCCGAGGCCGAAGTAGACGCCGCCCTTGTCGGGCACGAGGCGGGCCGCAGTGTGGAAGTGTTTTTCGGCGGATGCCGGATCGCGCACGACAAGGAGCCAGCCGAGGTTGAAATGAGCGATCTCCTGGTCGGGATTGAGGGTCAGCGAGCCGCGCAGAAGGGCAATGGCGCGGTCCGCTTGCGCCGAATCGCGAGCGAGGGCGAGGGCGCGGACGTTGAGTTCCGGGGCCGGATCGCGCTGGCCCACGAGCATCACCACCGCCACGCCGCCCAGCGCCAACGCGCCGACCAGCCACCCGCCAACCCGCCGGGGGCGCGGATCAATCTTGTCACCTAATAGGTGACAAGATTCGGGGGGGGCGAGGAGGGCGGCGAGGGTGGCGAGGGCGAGGGTGAAGACGGGGACGTCGAGCTGCCAGTCGGTGAGGGAGAACGCGGCGTAGCCGAGCAGGGTGACGATGGCGGTGGGGTGGCGCGCCGCGTGGCGCAGCGTGAGTACGCCAAACGCGAGCAGGCACGCGAGGCCGCCGGCGCCGAGCTCGGCCCAGACTTGGACCGGCAGCGAATGCAGCTGCAGGACGATTTCGGCGCCGCCGGCCAGTCCGCCACGATATCGTGGATACGCGAGGGGCGTGGTGCCGGGGCCCCAGCCGAGGAGCGGGCGGTCGGCGCCCAGGCGCCAGCCGGCGGTGAACATCGCGGAGCGTTGGACCTCGCTGGCGGCGACGAGCCGGGCTGCGGCGCCACCGAGGAGAGTGGCCCGGGTGCGGGGATGGGCGAAGGCAAACCCGACGGTGGCGAGGGCCGCGGCGGCGGTGAGCTGCCACTTTTTCCGGGCGCTGAGCGGCGCCCGCCACAGGGCCGCGGCGACGAGCGCGGCGAGGCCGACGAAGCCGCCGCGGCTGCCGCTCGTAAACAGCATGGCCAAAGCGAGGGCGACGACGGCGAACGCGAGCCCCCGCCACGCGCCCCGACGTCGGACGGCCGCGACCACGCCGACGGGGAGCATGAGGAGGGCAAGGCCGGCGGTATAGTTGGAGTGACCGAGGGGAAACGGATTCCGGGCCTCGAGCATTTTTCCCGCGTCGTGTTCCTGGCCCGCCCAGAGGATCATGCTCGCCGGCGCGATGACCGCCGATGCCACGAGGATGGTCTGCATCAGTCGATCGCGTCGGTCGTGATCCCGCTGCAGCCAGTCAAACATCAGGAAGAACACCGCGACACCGCCGAGCAAAGGCGCGCTCCCGAGCACGCTCGGGCCGCGATACGGGCTGGTGAGCGCGGACGCGATCACGACGGTGGCGAAGACGAGAGCGGCGACCCACCACGTACGAGCGGGCAGGAAGAGCGGTTGCTCACGATCGAGGGTGCGCACGACCAGCGCGAGCGCCGGGGCGACGAGGGCGCCAGCGTAAGCGAGGATCCACGGCCAGGCAAACATCCGCGTTGCCCCGGGGCTCGCGAGGGTGATGACCGCGAGGCACGCGAGGCCGCCGAAGCACAGGCCACGGGCGAGCAGCCGAGTCGGTGTGGTCGAGTGCGTCATCAGGGCGGCATGAGAGCGCCCGGGCGGGGAACGGGCAAGCTCGCGGCGGTGGCGAGTACTTGACGGTGACGCGCGGGGGCGGGCAGGCTGGCCCGATGTTGCCCGATGCTCCGGTGGAAAAACGCAAGCTACCGCTCACCGCCCTCGCGATCGCGGGCGCGGTGGGACTCATCGGGCTGGCAGTATTGATCAAGCTGATCGGCTGGCAGACGACGATGGATGAGGTCCGTCGAATGTGGGTGCTGATGTTCGACACTCTCGCGGCGGCGGGCCCGGTGGTGTTTTTTGCGGCGATGGCGGTGCTCCCGGTGGCGGGAGTGCCCATGTCGCCGTTTGCGCTGGCGGCCGCCCCGTTGTTCGGGGCGCGGCTGGGCACACCCGTCATCCTCGGGCTCGGGCTTGCGGCGATCACGTTCAACCTGACGATGACGTACTGGCTGGCCCGGCGCTGGCTGCGGCCGTTGCTCTCGCGGCTGCTGATCCGGCTGGGTTACAAAATGCCGCAGGTGGAGAGCGGTGACGCGACCGATTTGATCGTGCTGTTGCGCGTCACGCCGGGACCGCCGTTTTTCGTCCAGAACTATCTGCTCGGACTGGCGGAGGTGCCCTTCGGCCGGTATCTGGTGATTTCGTGCGCGGTGCAGTGGTCGTTCAACGTGGCGTTCATGCTGTTTGGCGATGCGCTGAGCCAGGGGCGGGGCAAGATGGCGATGATCTCGATCGGGCTGCTCGCCGCGCTGGTGGCGGGCACGCACCTCGTGCGCAAGCATCTGGCGCGGAAAAAAACGACGGCATGAAGACACGGGGAGGAGGACTGGTGGGGGAACCGGAAGCCGTCGGGGGCGACGGCGCGCGCGCGGTGAGCGTGAGCGAGTTCACGCGGCGCGTGAAACAGCTGCTGGAGGGCGGCCTGCAACCGACGTGGATTCGCGGGGAGGTGTCGAACCTGCGCGCGCAGGCGAGCGGGCACGTCTATTTTTCGCTGAAGGATGCCGGGGCGCAGCTCAGCGCGGTGTTGTTCCGCGGCGATGCGTTGCGGCAAACGGTGAAGCTGCGCGACGGTCTGCAGGTGATCGTCTACGGCGAGGTGAGCGTGTACGAGGCGCGCGGGCAGTATCAGCTCATCGTGCGCGTGGTGGTGGATGACGGCGTGGGGCGGTTGCAGCGCGAATTCGAGGCGTTGAAGGCGCGGCTCGCGGCCGAGGGACTGTTCGCGGCGGAGCGGAAGAAACCGATCCCGGCGATGCCCCGGACGGTCGGTTTCATCACGTCGCCGACCGGTGCGGCGGTGCAGGACTTCGCGCGGATCATCATGCGCCGCGGCTGGCGCGGCCGGATCGTGGTGCTGCCGGCGAAAGTGCAGGGGGAGGGGGCGGCGGCCGACCTGGTCGCGATGCTGGGTCTGGCGGCGGAGATGGGGATCTTCGATTTGCTCGTGATCGGGCGCGGCGGCGGCAGCCTTGAGGACCTGTGGGCCTTCAACGAGGAACCGCTGGTGCGCGCGGTGGCGGCGTGCGGGATACCGACTATTTCGGCGGTGGGTCACGAAATTGATTTCACGTTGTGCGATTTCGCGGCGGACCTGCGGGCGGAGACGCCCAGCGCGGCGGCGGAGTTGATCACGAGCGAGTTTGTCGGGTGCGTGGAGCGCGTGCGGGCGGCGGACGAGGTGATGGGCGGGATCGTCGGGACCGCGCTGCAGCGGGCGGCGGCGGCGCTGGATCACGCGCGGTCGCGGTTGCGGCTGCTGACCCCGGCCGCGCAGATCGGGCAGGGTTTTCAACGGGTGGATGAATTGAACAACCGGTTGGCGGCGGCGCTGCGGCATGCGGTGCAGCTGCGTCGGCAGGAATATGGCGAGGCACGGGCGCGGCTGGCGCAGGTCTCGCCCGAGACGCGCGTGCAGCTCGCCTCGCATCAGCTGCTTTCGCTGTGGAAACGGCTGCAGGCGGCCAGCCCGGTCTCGGTGCTCAACCGCGGGTTTGTGTTGATGCGGGACGAGGCCGGCCGGCCGGTGACGCGGCGGGCGGCGGTCACGCCCGGCCAGGCGCTGGCGGCGGAGTTCGCCGATGGCACGGCGCGGGTGCGGGCGGAGTGATCGGACGATCGCTGGGCGGAGGGCGATTTTCACGGATTTCGTGAAAACCGCGTGGAAAGTCCGGGTCTGAAGCCAGGGACAAAAACGTGGCCCGGTCGAAAGATTCCGCTTGGCATTGCCCGGGTATTAATAATTATCAGCAAGTAATTGTGGGCTGGACAACCCGGCCTGCTGCCAAGCCCCACCTAATTATGAATCGATCGAACAACCCCTCGCGGGGCGCACGGGTGCGTTCCGCTCTTGTCCACGCGGTCAGCGCGCTGTTGGCCTTTGCGGCCGCGCCCAGCGCCGGCGCCCAGGTGCAGAATCCGGCCGCCGCCGCGGCCGGGCAGGAGGTCATCAAGCTCTCCGAGTTCCAGGTCACCGCCTCGGCCGACAAGGGCTACCGGGCCGGCAACTCGATCTCGGCCACGCGGATTGAAACGGCCATCAAAGATCTGCCGTTTACCGTCAACGCCTTTACCGATCAGTTTATCGCCGACGTGGGCGCACGGGATTTGTTCGATGTCGTGAAATATGCCCCGGGCGTTACGAGCTCGGCGCGCGAATTCAATGCCGGCAACACGCGATTCAGCCTGCGCGGTTTCGATCAACTCATGCCGCAGCGCAACGGGTTTGTCGGCACGGCGTACATGGATACCGTCAACGTCCAGCGCGTGGAAATCGTGAAAGGTCCCGCCTCCATCCTCTACGGCCAGGTGCAGCCGGGCGGAACTGTGAATGTCATCACCAAGACCCCGGCGGCCAAAAAGTTTGTCGCGGTGAACCAGCAATTCGGCACGGATAATTTCTGGCGGTCGACGGTGGACGCCAACCTGCCGGTCACCCAGCGGTTCGCCGTGCGGGTCAACGGCTCGTGGGAAAACGGCTCAGAACACATCGACCCGTCGCAACAGCGCACGTGGGTGGTTTCGCCGACCGTACTGATCAAGCCGACCGCCAGTTCCTCTCTGCTCGTGGATTACCAGTGGTTCCGTCGTCGCGAGAATCCGCCGGTGTTCATGAAACCAAACATCCGCATCGAGGGGCTTGCGACCGCGTACACCAGTCCGGACGGCAAGACGTTCACGCCGATCGATTATGGCTTCGGCGGGTTCTTTCCGCTTCCGGCGGACTTCAATTACGTCGGTCGGAATGATTTTCGCAACGCCGACTTCGAGTCGCTGTACGCCGAGTACACGGTCAAGCTCGGCGATCGCTGGACCGCCCGCGCCAACTACAACTGGAATCGCCGCTCGGTCCGCAACAAACTCACGGGGGTGGCGGACGCCCGCATCTGGGCCAGTGGCGTGCAGCAGACGGCGACCGCGTTCAGCGCCCGGCCCGGCAACGTGGCGACGAATACGAACGGCGTGGCGTCCGTCCGGGGGACGAACGGGAGCTTCAGCTTCGATCCGGCCACCGGTGCGGTGACGAACAACCTCTCGGTCGGCTCCATTTTCCTGCCGCGACGGGCGCGGATTCAGGAGGAGTTCGGCCAGGGCAACTCGTATCAGGCCGAGCTCGCCGGCCGCCACGAATTCGACGGGATCAAATGGAAACCGCTGCTGGGGGCGTTCCGGACCGCGAACAACGGCCGCAGCCGCCAGCGCAATCTCACGGATTTTTATCAGCCGTGGGATTTGATGAATCCCGCCACGTGGGTGGACACTCCGTCAACGTTTGGCCGGGCGAGCCCGGCCTTGCTGCCGAATGGTGACTATAATGTCGCCTTGATCCCGCTCAGCTCGGCGAGCATTTCGCGGAGCCGCGATACGGCGTATTACACGGCGCAGAGCCTGTCGCTGTTCAACGAACGGCTGATGCTGGTGGGCGGTGCGCGCTACAACCAGGCGGAGGCGTCCGGCGACAATTATCTCGTCGCCGCCGACCCGGCGACATTGGCCGGACGCAACGAGGCGAATAACAACCAGTGGACGTCGGTCTCGCGGACGATTTACCAAGGCGGCGGCGGTTTCAAGATTACCCGGGAGCTGATGGCGTACGCCTCCTACAGCGAGTCGTTCTCCGTCGACAACCGCTTCCTGCTGTTCCGGGGCGATCAGTCTTCCAAGGCGGTGCCCAGCCTCGCCAAAGGCAAGGAGGCGGGCCTGAAGTCGGACTTGCTCGGCGGTCGCATTTCCGCCGCGTTTGCCGTCTTCCAGATCGATCAGACCAACCGGGTGCTCAACTTCTCCGAACGCGTCGGCACCCAGTCGCTCACGACCCAGTTGCAGGACACGGAGGATCGCAGCAAAGGCTGGGAAATTGAAACGACCCTGTCGCCGCTGGATAATTGGCAGGTCTACCTGAGTTACTCCGACATCGATACCAAGCTCAGCAAGGTCCCGGTGGGACTCGAACCGCTGCTGGGCGCGCGTCCGGAGGGGTCCGTCAAGAATCTCTTCAATGTCTGGACCCGATATTCCTTCACGGCCGGCGTGCTGAAAGGCTGCTGGGTTGGGGCCGGGGTGAATTACACCGGAGACAAAGCCCAGCGCGTCGATAACCGGCTGTTGAGGATGCCCGAATACACCCTGTGGGACGCCACCGTGGGGTATGATGGAAAATGGGGCAACACGCCGATTAACTCGACCCTCGCCTGGAAGAATATCACTGACGAGGAGTACTTCCCGGCGAATCAGCAGCGTGGCTATCAGAGCCGCGTGGTGTTGTCGGTCACGGCGAAGTTCTGAACCGGCGAGGCGTGTCTCAAACCTATCGGCGGGGTGAGTTCAATCCGATCGGAATTGGTTTAACTCTGCTCCAGCTTCGCGAGGGCCGCGCGCGCCCGCGCCTTCGCCGATTCGTCGTGTTTCTCGCGCGAGGGCAGGGCCAGGCCGGTGGCAAACGCCGCGCGGGCCTCGGCGGGCTGGCCGGCGGCGGCGTAGGCAAAGCCGAGTTCGAGATGGTGCGCGAGCTGCCCGGGTTCGAGCTCGACCGCGTTCCGGAGGTGCCGGATGGCCTCGGCGGTCGAGGCCGCCGGCAGGCCGCCGTAGAAAATCTTTACAACGAGGCGCGACGCGACCCCGAGCGTGGCGACTTCATGATGCCAGCGGCCGATCAAGTGATGCGCCCAGGCATAGCTGGGATTGAGCGCGAGGGCCCGCTCGGCCGCCTCGTGCATGAGACGGGAGTACCGCACCTTGTCGTTGGTGCCACTGTACAACGCGAGCTTGCCCAGACAAATGGCGACGGAGATCACGTTTTCCGCGTTGCGCGGCGCGAGGACGACGGCCCGACGCGAGTAGGCGAGGGCGCGTTCGACGGAGGCCTTTTTTTCGGCCTCGGTCGGCAGGTCCACCACCAGATCGGAATATTGGCGGGCGATTTTTTGCAGCAGCACTGGATCGTCGGGGCGCGCCTGCTCCGCTTGGAGAAAGAGTTCCAAGGCGCGCCGGGTGTCGAGCCGGGTCTCGGCGACGAGGCCCTCGCGCATCAGATCGCCGGCAGCCGCGGCGGCGAACGCACCGCTCGACGCCAGCAGAACGGTGGCGATGGTGGTGAGGCAACGGAGGCGGTTCATCGGGGTATTTTACGCGCGAACGGTCCCGCCGGGTGCAGCAGATGAAGGAGGGAGGGGGCCATGCGGCAATCTGGCGCGGACGCGGCCGGACTGCAATACCGTGATCCGTCCAAGAATGCTCGCAGGGGCAGCACGTGGGCAGCGGCCCGGTGGTGGGAAATAATTTTGCTTCGCCGGTCGCCGTCGGCACGTTGGTGGGACGCCATGCGAAAACGCCCCTCAATTCCGCGCATCGAAGGAGGATCTCAGACGGTCCTGCTGGTCGCGGATGTGGAGCGGGCGGCCGAATTTTATGGGAAATGTCTGCGACTCGAGGCGCGCGATGGCGACCCCGGGCGGTATGCGGAGTTCGATGCGGGCGACGGCGGAGTGCTGACGCTCGTGAAGCGCGACGGTTCCATCGCGCCGATGACGTCGCCGGCCGAAAGCGATTCCGCGGAGGCCCTCACGTTTTCGGTTCCGAGCGAAGGCTACGACACTTGGAAGAAGTGGTTCGAAAAGCGCGCGGTGCCGATCGAGCGCGAGACGACATGGGTCCACGGAGGCAGGAGCCTCTTCGTGCGCGATCCCGATGGCCGCAGACTGGAATTCAAGACACCGGCGGCGGTGGTGCCGCCCAAGCCCGTGGTGCTCACCGAACGCAAGCGGCCAGACTGATGGTTGCGGCCCGCGTGCCGCAGTGCGCGGCGATAGATCCACTTTAATCCTGGTTGAGACGATTTAATGTCACAGAGATCACGGAGAGAAGAGAGAGGCCACCGAGCAGAAAAGCGGGCGTTCATTTCCGGTGGTATTCTCTGCGACCTCCTGCCGGGCCTCAGTGAACTTGTGACCAGCGGTTCGATTTCTTCGGTTGCGGCCGCAGGCCGCGGTGCGAAATATCCGGGTTACGTCCGCACGGCGCGGCGGGCCAGAGCGTACGCGGCGTTGAGCTCGGCGCGGGCGGTGGTGCGGAATTTCTCCGGAAGGAAGCGGCGATCGGAGCAGGCCAGCACGGCCGCCAGTTCCTGCAGCGCGAGGAGATCGGGGTCGAGCGGATCGATGAACGCATCGACCGCATCCCGCAGGTCACCGAGCTGCACGTCGGCGTCGCGCGACGCCAGCACGGCGCGCTCCTTCGCCCGCACCATGATGGCCTCGACGTCGCTGCCGGTCAGCGCGCGGGCGCCGAGCTCGGTGCGCACGTAGGCGAGAATCTCGGCGGTCAACGTGATCTTCCGAACGCGGGCGAGCACGGTGAAGAGCTCCACCACCTCTTCGGCGTTTTGCGCGGCGAAGAGTGGCACGCACAGGCCGAAGCGACCCTGGCGTTTCAGATCGATCGAGAGCAGGTCCGGGCGCGAGGTCATCGCGATCCAGAGCTCGCGGCCGCGCAGCGAGGAGTCGCCCAAATGCGCGGCAAACGCGGCGAAGACGCGGCTGGAGACGCCGCTGTCGCCGTCGGCGCTGCGGTTGCCAAAGACGGCGTCGGCTTCGTCGACCACGACGATCACGGGGCCGAGCGCGCGAATCGTGAGGAGAATGCGCGCCTGCTGACGCTCGGTCTCCCCGACCCACTTGGAGCGAAATTCCCCCATCTCGAGCACGGGCAGGCCACACTCGCTTGCGAAGCAGTCGATCAGAAAGGATTTTCCGACGCCGACGCGGCCGGGAACGAGCACGCCGCGTTCGAGCACGTCGTCCTTCTGGTGGCGGATGAGCCAGGCAAGCTCGCGCAGGCGGGCCTTGGCTGCGGTGTGCGTGGCGACGTGGTCGAGCGAGACGCCGGGGCGCGGATCCTTGAAGCGCACGAGGCCCTGGCAGTAGTCCTCGATGAGCCGGCGCTTGCTTGCGCTCACGAGATCGACGGTGAGCTTTTCGCCGGCGCGGAGGGCGGTGACGATGAGCTGCTCGATGCGCAGGAGCGAAAGACCGGAGGTGCGGCGCGCGAGATCGTCGGGAGGGAGATGGCCGGGGTCGGCGAGTTTGGGGCCACGCGCCTGCTGGTCGATCCAGTCGGCATCGAGAAATTGCCGGCGTTGGGCGAGGTCAGGCAGCGGCAGGCGCACGCTGGCGATGTGCGGATGTTGCACAAGGTCGGCGTGGAGTTCGGCGGCGGTCTCGGTGACGAGCATGATGCCGATGTCGCCGAGCTGAAACTCGGGGGTGGCGGACCACCGCAGCAGGGTGACGAGTGCCATGCGTTCATCGACGCTGGCGCTGGCTTCCTCGGCGGCGGGGACGAGTTTCTCGGGAAATCCGATGACGAGCGTGACGCCGCGATCGGCGGATTTCTTTTCGTCGGCGGCGTGAAGGAAGAAGCGACGGAGCAACGGTGCGAGCTGGCCAAACGCGCGCGGCGGGCCCTGCTGATGGAAGTCGGTGTGCTCGACCTCGTCGTAAATGCGGAGCCACTCGAAGAAACGCGTCTGCATCGCGGGCGTGGCGAAAGTGAGGCCCTCGCCGATGTCGTAAAACATCAGGCAGCCGCGGTCGGGAAAGAGCCGGCGCGTGAGGAACGGGTTGAGCGGAGCAAATTCGGCGCGCTCCCCAAGGCGGATCGGGAAGAGGTCGAAGATGTTTCCGTGCAGGAGAAAAAGGCTGTGGGCGCCGCCATTCCAGAGGCGGGCGAGTTCGGCCGCCCAGGCGGGCAGGGCGGCGCGGGTGGAGGCAGGGGGAGTGGCGGCGGAAGACATGGGGAGCGGGGACGGAAATCTAGAATCTAGAATCGGTCATCTATCATTTGGGATTTCAGACGGCGGACGGCGCGTGGTCAGGACGACGTGCGCGAACGGGATTCAGGGTGCGGCTGGCGTGATGGGACCGCCGGCGGCCCTGCGGCGGCTCGTGCCGGCAGGGGTGGCATCTGGACGGTGAGGTCCTTGAAGTCCGCGAGCTCGGAGAGCCAGCGGTTGGTCGAGGCGAGATGTTCGATGCTGAGATCGATGCGGGCGGTGAGGGTGTCGGCGTTCTTCGAGGCGATCGCGTCGGCGCGGATGAGCTTCACCTGCTCCACGAGGCGTTCCTGCTCCGAGGCGATGAGGTCATGGTTGGTCTCGGCCTGCTCGATGCGGCGGAGGCGCTGCCGCAACGTGTCGAGGCGATCCAGGCGCGAGGTGAGGAGGCGCTCCTTGCCCGTGAGCATGGCGGGGTTCGAGGCGGTCGCCTTCAGCGCGGCGATTTCGGCGGCGAGCGTCTGCGCCTCGGACTCGAGGGTGGACACGGCGGCGGGCAGCTTTTCCTTGCGCTCGGTTTCGAGGTAAACCTCGAGCGACTGCTCGACTGAGAGCATGCGCAGGTAGGTCCAGCTGAGTTCGGAGAGCTTCTGGCCGCGGGTCGAAACATCGAGGGCCGCCGGGCCCTCGGCCTCGGCGGAGGCCTCCTCGATGTCGCGACACACCGCGACGAGCTGTTGGTGGCGGCTCTGGCGCCCGGTGGAGAGACGGGCAAGCTGCGATTCCTGCTGCTGCTGAAACGCCGCGAGTTGGGCGGCGGCGCTCGAGTCGCGGGTCGCGCCTTCCAGTGCATCGATCGCGCGGCGGAAAAATCCGCTGTCCGGCAGGTAAACGAGCCCCAGTGCGTAGATCGTGGCGCCGGCGATCAGCGCGAGCGGCTCACCACTGGCGAAGCCGAGGCCGAGGGTGAGGAGCGCGAGCCACAAATGGTGGCGGCTGGTCCAAAAAGCGCGGCGGTAGTTGGGAGGCATTTAATGACCAATGACCAAGGTCCAATGACCAATGAATGAGCATCCTCCGCGCGGTGGCAATGCGTCATTGGACCTTGGACGTTTGGCTTCGGGCCTTGGACATTGGGCCTTGGACACTGGTCATGCTCCATCGTCACTCCACCGTAAACCACTGGACTTCGACGCGGCGGTTCTTCTCCGCATCGGTGCCGGCCGGTTCTTCCCAGCCGCGGCCGACGGTCTCGAGCCGGGCGGCTTGCACGGCGAGCCGGCTGACGAGCACGGAGCGGATTTCGGTGGCCCGGGTTTTCGAGAGCTCCATCGCCTTGAGCGCCATCTGGCGCACGAACGTCTCGCCGCCCTGTTTGCGAAAATTCTCGATCATGGCGTTGTCGACGTGGCCGCGCAGCAAAATGGTCGAGCCGGGGCTGACCTTCAGCAGGCGCTGGATCGATTCGAGTGCGGTGAGGTTGGCCTGATGCGACAGGTCAAGCTTGGTGGAGTTGGGTTCGAAGAGAAACCGGATATCTTTCGTGAGCAGCGGATCGCCCTCGAGCGCCCCGCGGGCGTGGCTGCGAATCGGCACGATGGCGATTTGTTGGCCGGCGAAGGCCCCCGCGGCCTGCAAGGCCGTGAGGTGCGTGGCGTCCATGTAGCGATCGGCGTCGACGGGCACGTCGATGAGCGAGCCGTAGGCGAGGGTGGCGGAGGAGTAGATGCCGGCGAAACTGCCGGCGGCGTCGATCGCTCCGGAGTAAAACGCGAGATTCTCGGGGAGATTCGAGAGGTGGACCTTGGCGAGCCCGCCCTGGGTTTTCGCGCGATCCCACTTGAACGTCCGGCCAATCAGGTCGAGGTGCGGCTCCGCGTTGTCGCGCACGAGGCGATTGCCTTCGAGGATGCCGGCGACAAGGCCGGCGACCATTTTGGGATTGGCCTGCGCGAGACCCTTGTTCACGACGAGAATGTCGGCGATGATCAGCAGGTTTTTGTTCGTCGTCAGCAGCACCGCGGCGCCGTTGCTGGCGTCGACGATATCGGTCGTCTTGGGCGACCAGGTGACACAACCGGCCAGCCGTTGCCCGCCGGATTTCAGTTCCTTGAGGAAAAGATCGCCGGCGACGAAGGCGTCGACCGCGAAGAGCAGATTGATCTTGTCCGGTTTCGGCGTCTCGCCCGGGGTGGCGAGCATGTGCACGCCGAGCCCGGCCTCCTGGGTAAGGTAGCGGATGAAAAAATCCGACTCGTTGAATTGCGAGGTGACGAGGGTGCGGCCTTTGAGGTCGTTGATCCGGCGGATCTCCTTGCGGACGACGATGCCGTCCGCCCCGCGCGAGAAACCAATTTGCACGGGGGCGAGGACTTGGAAGTTGCGGCAATACGCGGTGAGCACATCGACCGTCGTGGCGGCGGCGGCGATGCGGCCGGTGTTCAGCGCGGGCCAGCTCTCCTCTTCGCTCAGCTTGATGCGCACCTTGAAGCCGTGTTTGCGGAAGAACACGGAGTTCTCGGTGGGTTCGAGTCCGCCGTTCGCCACGATGATGCCGGCGTAGCCCGGGTATTCGCTCAACTCGAGATCGAGGGTGTTGTCCTTGGGCACGAAAGTCCCGGCGGGCGGGAGCAACGGGCACGAAGAAAGCGGGGCGACGAAATCAGCGGTATCGAGCTTGGCCGCTTTGGCCGTGGTCGCCGAGCCGGAGGTGGCGGCCGTGGTCGCCGCCGCTTTGCCCGCCTGGGCGGGCATGAAACGCGACCACCACTTGTAACTACCAAGTCCGGCGATCGCGAGGATGACGAGGGTGAGGATGAATTTTCCGCGGGCAGTCATGGAAGGAGGGGACTAAGGGACCACGGGACCATGAGGCATGAGGCGGCGACAGAAATGGACGAGCGGTCCGCTGCCTCCTGGTCCCTTGGTTCTTTGGTCTTTGGTCGCTGCGTTACTCGGCGATTTTCTGGCGTTCGGGTGCGGCGGCGGGCGTCGCGGTGGTGGCGGGCTGTACCATGCCCATTTTTTTCTGATACTCTTTGAAGAGCATCGCGCCGCGGGCTTTTCTCATCTCCTGCTGGCGCTGGATCGAGGAGCCCATTTCCTTGGCGAGGTCGAGGGTGGCGCGCATCTGGCCCTCGCCGCCGGCGGCCGACTGCCGGAGCTGCTGCATCGACTGGCCCAACTCGCCGCCCACCATGCCCTGCAGCTCGGAGATCGAGCCCTTCATCATGCCGGCGAGGTTTTCGAGCGAACGGCCGACGGCGACCTTCGCCTTCACCGCCTCGAACTCGCGCTGGAATTTCTGAATCTCGCGCAGGCTGTTCGCGATGATCTCGGTGTTCTGCTTGTAGAGGGCCTCGAGGTTTTCGAGCTGAGCCCGGTTTTCTGTGATTTCATTTTCGATCGCGCCGAGTTCCTCGGCGAAGTGCGCGCCGTTGCCTTCGTCGTTGGCGGCGGCGGCGGCTTGGAGGAGGCCTTGCAGCTCGGCCTTCTGGCGCTCCTGCCGCTTCACTTGATCCTTGAGCAGTGCGACCTGGCCCGCGAGCTGGCCGTTGGCGTAGTGGGCCTTTTCGGCCTTGGCCTTGGCGTCGCGGATGCCGCGTTCAACCATCGCCTGGTTGATGGCATCGGTTTCGGTGGCCTGTTCAGCCAGCAGGCCGAGGTAGACGAAGATGCGTTTGAAAGCGCGGAAGATGCCGAAGTCCATGGAGTGTTGCGGTTGGAGGTTGCGGTGCGGGAAAATCAGCGTGGTGCCTCGACGAGAATCTTCTCTTCGAGGATAAAATCAAACTGAGAGTTGAGCTGCGCCTCGTCCAGGGCACCGATGAGCGTCGCGCCCTGCATCTTCAGGGTGGCGAATACTTCGGGTTTGAGGTTGAGCGCGATGATATGGACAAAGATCGGGGTCTGCTTGCGGAAGCCGGCCTCGCTGATTTGCGCGAGGACTTTCTCCGGGGCGGGACCGGCGGTGTTCGCACCGTCGGTCAGCACGAGGAGATGCCGCGAGGCCGCCGGGGCCGCGAGCAGATCGCGGCCGGCGATGAACATCGCGCTGCCGAGCGGCGTGGGACCATCGGGTCGCACGTTCTGCAGCCAGGCGCGAAGATCGGCGGCGTGGAACGGGGCGAGCGGTCGGGCGACCGCTCCTTCGTTGCCGCGAAAGACATAGACACCGATCGCGAGTGGTTTTGCCGCGGGTGACCGACTGAACGTCTCGAGTCGATCGATCACGTTGCCGAAGGCGCGCTGCGCGATTCGAATCTTGGTGTCGGGCCTCGCGCCGGGCTTGGTCGGAATCGATTGATTCATGCTGCCCGAGGTATCGAAGACTACTGCGAGGGCAAGGGAGGCGCCGGCCGGCGCCGACGCCTCGGCCGCGGCCGCCGCTGCTCGGCACCATGACAGCGCCAGCACGCCGAAGATCCAGCGGAGGGAACGGATGCGCGGGTGCGGGGACATCGGGCGGATGTTTTACCACGCTTGTCGCCGCCCGCAAATTACATTTCGCGTTGATGATCCCAGCCACCCGGTGCTGGATCGCGGGGCTGCGCTATGGTCCGGGTCGCCGGCTCACGGGCGGAGCCGGGGGGCGGAGGTCGGAGTTGCGCGGGCCGGGGGATTGGGCATGGTCCGGCCGATGAGCTGGTGGATGCGACTGCTGTTGGCTGGATTCTGGTGGTTTGCCGCTGCCCGGGGGCGCAGCTGGTAACGAAGGGGGGCGTGCGAACGGCTTCGCGCGGCATCAAGTGAAAGATCGGCCATCCGACCTCCCCGATCCCGGGTTGCGGCGGATGCCACCGCCAATCGTTCGATCCGCGCCCCAGTTCCGGCTGCGATACTTTCCGTCGGCGGTTCCTGTCCGAATCTCCCGCCACAGTGTCACGTAATAAGTGACATTATTCCGCAGCGCACGAATGAAAGATTGGGAAAAGTGTCACGTATTACGTGACACTTTGGTTTGGCGGGCGCCGGGAAAAGCGTCAGAGAAGATCGCGGCCGTTGCGACGTGCCTGCACCCAGGCGAGGAGGAGGAGCGTGCGTTCGGCGTCGGGGCAGGCGGATGCGTCGCGCAGATATTGGTGCACGCGCTGGCGCGGCACGCCGAGGATCCGTGCCAACCGGGCCTTGTCGCCATAACCGGCCAGTTGTTCGCGCGCGGCCGTCACCAATTCGTTCCACAATGGGGTTGCGGGCCCGGGGCGGAGCGTCGCGCCGACGTGCTTGCGGTTGTGCTCCTTGTAGGTGGCCCGGGCCGCCTTGGCGGACTCCGCAGCTGCGAAAATGAGCAGCTCCACGAGCGGTATCAGGTGTTTCATCCGCCCAGAATATGAAGGAGTCATGGGGTCGCACTGTAGCGGTGTTCCCGGTACAGTGTCACGTATTAAGTGACACTTTTTGACGCTTATACAGTAAGATAATAACAGAGTGTCACGTATTACGTGACACTCTTCCAGGGGCTGGGGAGGTGCGGCGGTGACCACGGGAGGAGAATGGGCGGGTGAAAGATCGGGCGTTTGCTTGGGTTGTGAACCGAAGGGCAAGGGCGGCCGGGTGGTGGAGTCGAATCGCAGACGGCTTCATTCTCCTCAGGCGGTTCCCTTTCTTCCGGTGTGAAGGAGGAGTTCGATTCTCGCCGCGGTCGTTTCGCCGTGAGGTCCCGGAGCCCGGGTCGCCGTTGGCGCCGCCTCCGGCGAGCAAACTGGCCAGAGGCGGCCACGCGAAGGGCGGAGTTTTCACCGGCTCGGGGCTTGCCTCGTGCCGCCGGAGTCGATCTTGCTGGCGGGGTGCTTCCACTCGCCGACACCGCGAAACAGAGCGGCCCGGCCGCCGTAACCAAGCTGCTGATCGCCGCCAATTTCGCGGTGTTCGGCTGGCAGGTGTGGCTTTCGTTTCAGGGCGGTGGACGCGCCCTGGCGGGTTTCGTGACCGAACACGCGCTCGTCGCGGAGCGCATCGTCGGCCATCCGCTCGACGGGCAGCAATGGCTGACGGTGCTCACCCACATGTTTCTGCACGGGGGGGTGCTGCACCTGCTGGGCAATGTCTGGTTCCTGTGGATCTTCGGCGGCAGCGTCGAGGGGCGGCTCGGGGCGGTGCGGTATTTCGCTTTGTACGCGGCCGCGGGTGGCGCGGCGGCAGCGGCGCAGGTCGCCGCGGGTCCGGCATCGGTGTTGCCGATGGTGGGGGCCAGCGGTGCGATCTCGGGCGTGCTGGGCGCCTACCTGCTGCTGTTTCCGACGGCCTTTGTCTGGACACTCGTGCCGTGGATTGTGCCGATCCTGCCGGTGCCGGCGATGTTGTTTCTGGTGTTGTGGTTCGTGCTGCAGGCCTACAACGGACTGGGCTCACTGCTCGACGGCACGCAGGCGGGTGGCGGCGTGGCTTGGTTTGCCCCCGCGGGCGGGTTTGTCGCGGGCGTGGTGCTCACCGTCTGGGCGAAAGGCCAGGGGTGGGTGCGGCGGAAGTAGGGGAAGAAAGCAGCCAGCAATCAGTGCGCAGTCAGCAGGATTCAGTCGACGAACACTTCGGTGTCCGCCTCGGACGGATAACTGTTAACTGATTGAGCGCGCAGCGCTCAGTGCCCCCCGTCGAGATCGCCGGGTTTGAGGAGCGAGACGAAAGTCTGCTTGATGGCGGCCTTCATGTAAGCCTCCTTTGGTTCGATGGTGCCGTCCTTCACGCGGGCCATGAGGCTGTTGTCCATCGTGATCATGCCGTCGGTGCCGCCGCTCTCGATGATCGACTTGATATTCGAGATTTGCCCGCTGCGGATCGTGTTGGGGAGGGCCTCATGGGTGAGCAGGATTTCGTGAACGGCGCAGCGGCCCTTGGGGATTTTTTTGCAGAGGAGCTGGGCGACGACGCCGGCGAGGCAGCTCGAGAGCATCACGCGCACCTGGTTCTGCTCGTCCGCCGGAAAGGTGTTGATGATGCGGTCGACGGTCTTCGGGGCGTTGTTGGTGTGCAGGGTACCGAAGACGAGCATGCCCATCGAGGCGCAGCCGAGGGCGAGCTTGATGGTTTCCATCTCGCGCATTTCGCCGAGGAGCAAGATGTCGGGGTCGTGGCGCATCGCGCCCTTCAGCGCGGCGGCGAACGAGGCCGTGTGTTCGCCGACCTCGCGGTGCACGATGACCGACTTCTTGACCGGGTGCACAAACTCGATCGGATCTTCAATGGTGATGATGTGCTTCGCGAGGTTGGAATTGATGTAGTCGATCATCGCGGCGAGCGTGGTCGACTTGCCGCTGCCGGTCGGTCCGGTGACGACAACGAGGCCCTGATCGAGGTGGCAGAGCTTTTTCAACGCCTCCGGCAGATTGAGCTGTTCAAAGGAGAGGATTTTCGCGGGGATCTGGCGGAAGACGGCGGCCTGGCCCCAGTGATTGTAGAGGTAATTGCCGCGAAAACGCGCGACACCGGGGATCTCGTGCGCGAGGTCGAGATCCTTCCGGTCGAGGAAATCGGCCCAACGTTTGGCGGGGCAGATTTCCTTGAGCAGCGCCTCCATGGTCTTGGTGTCGAGCGGGGTGTCGCTCATCGCCTGGAGCGTGCCGGAGGCGCGTGTCTTGGGCGGGAGCCCGACGGTGAGATGGAGGTCGGACCCGCCCTTTTCGAGCATGGTTTTGAGCAGGGAGTCGATGGCGGCCATGGTCAGGAAGGGTGGTCGAGGCGGCGGCGTTGCACGCGGTAGCGAAGGCGGAGAAAGCGAAAGATGTCGCCGCCGAACAGGACGAGGGCGACAAGAAAGACGATCGAGAGGAACGCGGGCGGCAGGCCGAACATGCGCCGGAGCACGAAGGCGGCGGCGCAGCAGACCACCACGAACACGAGGTGGCCCAGCACTTTGAAAAGTGCCCGGCGATAGGCGGCCTCAAGGGTGGCCGTTTCCTGTTCGGTCGGGGTCATCCGGTGATTTTCGCCTTCAGCACGCGGTTGGAGATGTTGGCGCGGGCGATTTCCGCGGAAACTTTGCGCTCCTGGCAAAGGCCGAAAATCACATTGTCCATCAGGCACATGCCCTCCTTCACGCCGGTTTCCATCGTGTTTTTCAGGCCGGCGGACTTGCCCTCGCGAATCAGGTTCTGAATCGCGGTGTTGCTGACGAGAATCTCGCACGCGAGCACGAGGCCGCCGTCGGTGCCGGGCAGCAGCCGCTGGCAGACCACGCCGCGCAGCGACTCGGCGACGCTGGAGCGGATCTGCGTCTGCTGGGCGGGCGGGAAAACATCGAGCAGGCGATTGAGGGTCGTGGCGGCGTCGCTCGTGTGCATCGTGCCGATGACGAGATGCCCGGTCTCCGAGGCGCTGATGGCCATCTCAATCGTCTCAAGATCGCGCAGTTCGCCGATGATGATCACATCAGGGTCTTCGCGCAGCGCGCCCTTGAGTGCCGAGGCAAATGACCGCGTGTGGGGGCCGACCTCGCGCTGCGTGACGTTGCAGCCCTTGGCGGGTTGGACGACCTCGATCGGATCCTCCACGGTGATGATGTGGTCGGTGCGTGTTTCGTTGAGGTCATCGAGGCCAGGGTGGTGGTCTTGCCGGAACCGACCGGGCCGGTGATGAGAATGAGCCCGTTGTGGTAGGACAGCATCTTCTTCAGCGTGGCGAGGTGCTTGGTGTAGCCGAGAGCCTCGAGCGTTTTCGTCTCGGCGGGCACCATGCGATACGCGCCGGCCGCCCCGTTCTTGTGGAACATCAGGTTGACACGGTAGCGATCCGCGCCGCTCAGGGCGAGGGCGTAGTCGAAGTCCTTGGTCTCGAGGAAAGTCTTTTTCTGGGGGGCGGACAGCAGCGCGGTGTTGGCGCGCAACGCGTCCTCGGCGGTGAGCACGTACTCGGAAACATAGGACAAGGCGCGATCCTTGCGGACGAACGGCCGCGCGTTGGTGGACAGGTGCAGGTCGCTGGCCCCGGCGGCGGCGGTGGCGCGCAGCAGGGCGCGCATGCCGTCGGCGAGCGCCGGTTCGCTGAGCGTGCGCATCGTCTCGAACACGAAGGGGGCGGTAGCGCCGAGGACGCCGACGGGCTTGCGGGCGACTCCGGTGGCCATGCCGGGACCGGTCTGGACGAAGGGCGCGTCGACCTGCACATCAAGAAAAGGATCATTTGCTGGCGGGCCTTTGGCCGCCTTGGTGACGGCGAGGCCGGCGAGCTTCTCAAGCGTCTCCACATCGGTCACCACCCCGCTGTCGATGAGTTCCTGGGCGAAGGACATGACATCCACGTCGGTTCCGAGGATGGAAGTTGCCTGAAGGCATTGCGGGCCCGTGAGCAGGCCTTGGTCGATGCACAGGCGGGCGAGCCAGCGGGTGTCGTTGTTCATGCGCGTGGGGGGAACATGGGGGCGGAGCTTGCGGGGCGGCGCGGGCCAAGCCAAGCGCGAAGCGGAGGTGCATATCGAAGGTTGCAAACCCCGGTGAACCGCAGACGCTCACGTTTCTCTCTATAGATATGCTGAAGAAAATATTTGCGAAGCTGCGGGAAAAAATCTCGCCCTCGCGTACTGCGAAACCGGCCGCCGCCGCCGCCAAATCCACTGCCAGCACCCACGCCAAGCCGCATCGCGGTGAAGGCCGTTCCGACCGCGGCGGCCAGGGCCAAGGCCACGGTCACGGCCATGGCCGCGGACCTGGGCCCCAGCACGGCGGCAAACCGGCCGGGCAGTCGTCGGAACCGCGACCGCAGGGCGGAATGCACGAGCCGCGTTCGCATCCGGGGGCGCACGAGTCGCGTCCGCGCCGCGAAGAGCGCGGTGAGCGCGGGCCTTCCGCTCACCGGGGAGAACGGGTCCCCTCGAGTTACCGTGGTGATTCGGGTGGCGGTGGGGGTGAATTTGGCGGCCGCGGATCGCAATCGCGGTTTGGCGGCCGCGGTGGTCGGGGCGGCGGGCGCGGTGGCTCGTTCGGCGCGGCCCACGGCCAGCGCGAGCGTCCGATGATCGACAAGACTTTCGATCACCCGCGCACGGCGGAGATCAAGCCGGCGACGCCTGTGGACATCCCCAAGATGGACACGGCGTTTACCGCGCTGGGTCTGAGCGACGCCCTCGCGTTTGGCGTGCAGGAAATGGGCTATGTCACGCCCACGCCGATTCAGACGCAGGCGATCCCGGTGGTGCTGAAGGGCGGCGACGTGATTGGTTCCGCGCAGACCGGCACGGGCAAAACGGCGGCGTTTGCGCTCCCGATCATCCAGCGGTTGGGGAGCCATGGAAAACTGCGTTGCCTCATTCTCGAACCGACCCGCGAACTCGCGTTGCAAGTGGAGGAGGCTTTCCAGAAATTCGCCAAGTTCACCGATCTGCGCATCACCATCGTCTATGGTGGCGTCGGCTACGGCAAGCAGACCGAGGATCTGCGGCGCGGGATGGACATCCTGGCGGCGACGCCGGGCCGTCTGCTCGACCACCTGGAGCAGGGCAATTGCTCGCTCGCCGACGTCGACATCCTCGTGCTCGACGAGGTTGATCGGATGCTCGACATGGGCTTCCTGCCAGACGTGCGGCGCATCGTGCAGAAGTGCCCGAAGGCGCGGCAGACCCTTGTCTTCACGGCCACCCTGCCGCCGGAACTGGAACAGCTCGCCGGGTGGGCGCTGCGCGACCCGGTAACGGTGGAGATTGGCCGGCAGCGTTCGCCGGCGGAGACCGTCACGCATGGGTTTTACCCGGTGGTGGCGGCGCAGAAATTTGATTTGTTGCAGCTGCTGCTCGAGCGCACGGAGTTCAAGAGTGTCCTGATTTTTTCCCGTACACGCATGGGGGCGGACCGCATCGCGCACCGCCTGCTGAGCAAGGGCCACACGGTCGGGGTGATGCACTCCGACCGCAACCAGCGCGAGCGCATCGAGGCGTTGCAGGGCTTCAAGTCCGGCAAATACGAGGTGCTCGTGGCGACGGACATCGCGGCCCGCGGTCTCGACATCGCCGGGGTGTCCCATGTGATCAACTACGACGTGCCGGAGAATGCCGAAGACTACGTGCACCGCAT
>SXGU01296637.1_pt1 | contig 46288 bp, 42 predicted proteins | sample 3174531 | NCBI WGS metagenome assembly SXGU01 (sample SAMN11356863, study PRJNA531348) | freshwater metagenome | isolation source: freshwater sample F1-140 | place: China: Fuxian Lake, Yuxi | collected 2017-12-25 | reverse complement strand
TAGAACTTATAATTTTATGATCAATTAATGATAATTTATAATTATTAATAATAATTATATTATCTAGTTTTTTCATAAATATATTTATATAATAACAAAATAAAAAAATAAAAAGAATATAAGATATTAATAAACAACACTCTATTTAAATTTGGATAACTTAATTCTAATTCATATAAATTTAAATATAAAAGTCAAAAGTATTCATTAGAATATATTTTATTTTATCTCATATATTGTACATTATTAAATTTTCAATTTCATGGAAATCTATTAGGTATATCTAATAATAATATTTATAACATAACTGTAGTTATGTTCCTATTTTGGTTTTTAAAATCTTCATTTTTTTCTAAATACCCATGGACCATAAAAATCCATTTTTCTAACATAATCATTTTTTTATTGTATTATAATAATATGAGCAACATAGTTGAGATCGATTATCCAGTTCTGGAAGATTATGACATAAATACAGTCCCTATTAAGAATCTTGCACTAAGTGATCCCGTAATATGCTTTAATAATTCTAATGAATGGATTATAATTAATTTGGATCAGTTCCTAAGAACACCAGTAATTTGGATAAATTATTATACAGATAAAAAAGTGCTCCCTGTTTCCATTACAGTATGTCCAAGGACCCTTCGGTCATGTGTCTTCGAGGGAAAATTAAGACCAAAATATTATGACGGTGAAAATATGTTCCTGGAAAATGAAAAAGACGGATCATTAATCCCTATAGATATGAATATATCAATCGATAATAATGCAGAAATAGAAATAAATAAACGTTATCAAGTATCGATACAAACTCTCCGTAATTCGCTCGTTGATTACTATGATGTTAAATATTTGCATCCATCAAAAACTCACAAATATATTATCAATAAAAATTATCTAAGCAATAGATTGGATGAATTTGATCAGGATATTCCAAATCGGTCCGAGGTTGCAATACATCCAAAAACATTAATACATGTGATACAATATCTTTCAGATAAGGGAGAGCGAAAAAATACACTTATTATCGGTGCTAATTCAACAAATATAGAAAATTTTGGATATGATAATAAAAAATCAGGATATGATAAATATTTATCTGATTTTGAGCAAAAAATTATAGAAAAGGATTCCTTTATAATGCCAATCCTATATTATAAAGCAATTGAAATATATAAGGAATCAAAAAAAATAATTCTATAGGCTTATAATCCTATAAACCTACTTCCTTCGGACCCTTCACAAACGATATCTTCTCACTTAATTTCGATAATTTCATTATACCCAACTTTAACTCTTTCACTTTATTTAATAAAAAATCTGATAGAACTATTAATTCCTTTTCATTTAGAAGATATATTCCATCCAACACGTATGACTTATATTTCATCGGGGTAAACTTTTCCTCTGATTTATTAAATTTATTTGAATATGCTTCTAAAGATATTTCATCAAATAATTCTCTATTGTTTCTTATCATATTAATTTCACCATTCTTGATATAATCTACAAAACTCATTTCCAAATTATAGAGCTTCACGAATATCCTTAATAAATCATTTACATATAGCATTAGCTCTCTTAGTAAATTTCTAAATTCCTTTATCATAATGACCTGATTTTTTTTAGTATCATCATTATCATTATCATCATTATCATCATTATCAATGTTACATGGATCATACATTAATTTATAATAATTTATCGGAGCAAAAATATCTAATCCGTAGCTATCCAAATACCTTTTTAAATAGTTAGTTATATTATAATCTTCTTTTATATTTGACATTATAATATAATTAAATATTTTAATTTAACTTGCTTAATTTGATTTGCTTGATTTGCTTGATTTGCTTAATTAAATCCATAATTTTTTATTTTGTCGCAGCCTTCAATTTATTAATTGCAGCAGCTATCACTCCTTTTACATTATCATCTGAGCTGTCAAATAATTTTTTCATTTCCTCTTTACTTGTATTGCCATTGAATAAAGTTGAAAATTGTTTAATTTCTGCTGTTAATTCCTCTGTTGGTTTGTTATCATTAATATATTTGTCTAAATTATCAGAAATACTCTTTACTAAAAGATCAGCGTATGCTTGTTGAACAATATTATTACTATCAACCATTGTTTCAAGTTTTACCTTTATGTCATTGATTTTTTTTATGAGCCCTTCAAAAGTATTGACATGATCCTTGCTGGCTAATGGCAAATTTTCAATTTGTCCTTGTATTTCTCTTGAATTATTTAATAGATCCCTGATCAAACTAATCAATTCCTTGATTGTTTCGTCATATTTTTTTTTTGCATCTTCTATGGCTGTATTTACATCAGTTATACTTTGAGCTACATCGGGCTCATCACCAGTGATGTCTCTTTTTGCTATCTCACCCTGATCTTGATTTTGGTTTTGATCTTGATTTTGGTTTTGTTTCTCAACGATGATCTTTTTAACTTTGCCTATTTGCTCAGCAACTAATTTTTCAAGTTCCATGCTACCACCAATAACTCCACCAAGTTGATTCAAGTTTGATTTTTCAACTCCTAATTTTTCTAATTTTAATTTATATTGACCAATTTTTTGTTCATAAAGTGATGATTTATCTGCCGATCTGCTATGTGACAAAAGAGTTTGATATTTTGTAAGCTTATGAAGTAAAATGCCTGGATTTCCATCTTCCATTATATATATATTACTGGTACATAAAAATGCTGGAAAATATTTATTAAATTTATATAAAAAATTTAATTTATATAAAAATTTTGACGAAATGACATGAATATATTTGGGCTGCCTAATGAACTGGGGTATAAACAATCTTCTCAATTTCCTTTATAATCTTATCAAATATATCATCATATGTGGAATCTGGTGTTTTATCTGATACATCTATATTAAATGTATATGTTGACCTTTCTTTAATATCAATATAGTGCTTATATGATAAGTTATTTAAAATTAATAATTCAATCTTTGAGTCCTTTATATCATTCAATGGATTATCTTTATTTTCCTCAAGGTATGAATGTCTATTCTCTAATAACTTTTGTTTTGAAATTTTTAAATAAATATGATAATCTGGTTTAAATTTTATTAAATCATCCGGAAAGCAAAATCCGCTGACAATCACTGTCTTTAATTCATTTACTTTCCCGTTAAATTCTTCCCAATTTATTGACTCTGGATTATCCCAATCATTAACCTTTACATCATTTCCTAAATCAACTATGTTAACGTAATCTTTTCTGTAGAAATCATTTAAATTTAAAAAATTAATTTTAAAATCACTCTCAATATTTTTAGCAATTAGTGTTTTCCCAGATCCAGAAAATCCAGAAATTAAAATTATTAATTGTCCTTTTATTTCAATATATTTCTCAACAATATTCACCATTATTGTATAATATTATATTATATAATAATATAATATGTTTAGTATAGTTGATGAGGTTAAACTAAAGATAATTTTTATATGTCATCTAGCAGTAGTTTTATTTGTAACAATCATACCGTTCTCAGATTCTAACTATTTATTATTTATGCATTCAATAATTGTTCCCTTTGTCATGCTACATTGGATGTCTAATAATAATTTGTGTGCACTTACATTAGTCGAAAAGGAAATTAGAAAACGATTGAATAAAAATAGAAATAATGCTGATGTTGATGTTAATGTTGATGATTGCTTTACCTGCAAAATAATAGAGCCCGTTTATGATTTTAAAAATAATAATAAGGACAAAGAAGCCATAATATATACGGTAACAACTGTTTTGTGGTTAATCTCGTTATGTAAACTATACACAAAATATAAAAATAAGAAAATCTGTTCCTTTAGAGATTTATTCATTATATAATGCAAAACTGTATAAAAATTGATTTTATTATTAGTTGGACAATTAAAGCAGATAAAGCAAAGATTAGATTAAGAACAGGTATGTCATTTTGTATCAATATAAAAACCATAGATTTAAAAAAAGCTATCATTGGCAAAACAACGGATTATCAAGCTGGATCAAATACTGTCGCACTGAATAAATTCTTTTACAGCTATGATACAAATATCTCATCAGAACTAAAATTATTGACTGGATTTATTAATGTGACACGTTTTTATAAATTTGGGGATAAACTCGTGTTTATAGTTGAATCAGCAGAACTAAGAACCATCATGGATAATCTAAATAGCTTGGAAGGTTTGGAAAGTTCAGAAAAATTAGAAGATTTGGAAAAAAAAGCTGAGGATAACACTGTTAGATTATATTTTAAGAACAATATATCAAAATTAAATCTTAGTCCTACCAAGAAATCAAATCTGGCTCCCTATATATTAACTAAGATTGAAAATGAAAACCAAGTACGTAAATATTATCCACAAATTAATAAATATGGCATTGAAGGGAATTTTATTTTAAAAATATTAGTTGTAAATCACAAGGTCAAATTTATCATTCAATCAGGAGATCTAAAACATCCAATGTCATTTATAAAACATAATAATTCAACTAAAAATATATATGATACAAAAATTGTCATCGACATATAAAAGTTGAATTATAAATACTTAACACTTAAAATATTTTACCTATATAGTATATGAGTCAAAATAGTAAAAGACAACTATTAGATCCCATTGGTTCGATCTGTCACATTGTATCTTTATCATTTAAACCTTTAAACACAAAGATTGGAATAAATAATCATACTATTGTTATACAAGAATCAAATCCATTCCAGTGGCTTGATAGATATTGGAATGGAGATAACCGAGAAAATATTAGTCTACTATATAACATAATTATTCGAGTTATTGAATGGTATATTTTACCATTAAGTAAGAAATATGACGTTGAAATAATCCCGGAGGAATTCGTGGATGAAACGGAACGGAGGAAGTTCTGGTTATGTCTTGAAAAAATGTGTAAGTTCCTATGTGTTGCATTCGATAAATTACAACATACCTATTATACTGGACCAATACCAACCAATGTAGTAACGACTATTCAATATTACATAAATTTAATTGAGGATAGCTTGAATGGAAGATATACATCTGATAAATTACCAAAATGTATTCATGAATCAGAGAATCAAAATTTCCTAGATTATGATAAAATAAAACTATTATGGAATGCAAATAAGTTAGAGCAAATATGTGATTTATATGAAAAATGCTTCTCAAAATTGGCATCAACTGATAAAACAAAAGATGAGCAAGTTGAAGGTTATATGCGGGCAATTGATAGCCTTATCACAATACATGATAACCAATTTAGAGAATTATTATCATTTAGTAATGAAGGAGGATTTTAAGAAATTCTAATAATCTATTTCCTATTTTTTCCCCTAAATTCTATCATTTTTTTAGATACCTTTATTAGTTTTTCATTTGCTTCCTTTATCTCTTCCCTCAATTTCTTTACCGCGCTCTGATATGTCTTATTTTTTTTATAATCGTCTTCCTCTTTATAATCCTGTATCTCCTCCTTACACTTCTCTATTTTTCCTCGGAGTGCACCTAACATTTTCGCCAATCTCCTTTCTTTTAGTTCGGATTCAACAGGTATACCTTTAAATTCATCCGCTATGTCCTTCGAAACTTTATTTAGGCCGTAATATCTGACTTGTTTTAGTTCCGCACATTCCTTCGCTGTTCCACGCCGTTGATTCTTACCAAGCTCATCAATGCCACAATATATCTTCTTATTTTTTCCCGACATCTATATAATTAAAAAAAGATTTTTTTTATGTATATATATATATGGCTAAAGTACACAATGATATAGTTGGGGTTGATCTGTCTGATAAAAGTATCTATTCTCTCATAGGAGGAAATGATTATCAAACAAATAATGAAAAAAATGAGGAAATAAACAAGATAAATAATATAGATAATATAGATAAGACAGATGAGATAAATAAGATAATCATCATTATAATTATATTGATATTGATATTATTTTATTATTTCAAATGAAAGGTGCAAAATCATTAATTCTTCGTAATGGTAAAATCCTCGCCATAAAATCTGTATACGATGATTTTCTGAATCCAGTTATATTTATTTTATTCATGTTTTTCGCATCAAAGGATTCTAATAATTCTATATTTCCATCCCTTATTTTTTCATAAAAATTATCAATATCCAAAAATATTTTTTCATCACTTAATAGCTCCTTATAAATTTCAGGTATATTATTTTTTAATAAATGTTTCGGTGTCACATAAATGTATTGTTCTAATGTATTTATATATTGGAAGGGAGATACATAATACATACCGGATATATCGGAAACTGATATAAATAACTTGCCTAGATCTAAGTGGACATTATTTAGCTCATATATATAATTGATTATTTCTTTAAAATATGGTGTATGTGTATAATTGTATGACCATATCGAAATATTGTTTATGTTCGTTATTCTATGTGTTTTATTAAAGTAAAAATCAATCACCCAAAAAAATCCCTTTAAATATTCCCCAACAAAGTTATTAATATTATCGGGATTATCCAATTTCATAATGCTTGCATAGAAATAGTCCTTCTTCGCGACGATATTTCTATCGGTATGAATTTTATATTCATTATCCTTATATTTCATATCAACAATGCCTATTTTTTCATCTAATTCCATTGATATTGATTTATATTCATCTATTCTTTTATCAAGTTTATACATTTCAATGTCATATTCACAAATATTCATTGCTGGGTGTGGGAGCTCTCCAATCATATTATTTTGGTGGAACTTGTCAAGTATATTGTCAGATGTCCTAACCAATTTAAGTCCAAGCCTATATTTAGTATCATCCCTTATACTCTTGATTATAATATCTAACATTTCAGTAATATTTATAGAACCATACTGATTATCTTTATTTTCAATAGACATAAATATTTTTTCCCAATCATCCTTATCCGTAAATTTTTCGACAATATTTTTATGGACCTCCTCTGAACTTTTCTCTGGATTAAGTTTAATATACCTTACGACCTTATTAAATCCATGACAATATCTATTTAATTTATCTATAAAAAATGGAGTATATTCGTTCCTACCAAAAATATTTGATATGTAACTAAAATTTTTAAACTCAGCTGAAATATACTTGTCGAACAATAATTTTTCCTCGGATTCACTGAGAATACTTAAGTAATCAATAAACACACTCATGTTTATTCTGGTGGTATCATTATCATTCGATAAAATATATGGATGTTTTGCTCTACAATGGTTAAAATTTTTAATATACAATGATATTAGAATATCAATACCATTTTTCATATTGATTGACTCTATTTTTGGAAGAAAATCATTCCCAAAAAATGTAAATATACACACGAGATCATCCATTATGTTAAGTCTATCATGTTTGAATTTTCTAAATGAATTCAATTTGGAGTAGGTAATTTCGAATAAATTATTCATCAGGTCCTTTATTGATATATATTCTATTTTTTTATCAATTGAGTTATATTTTAATATATTGAAATCTGTATCAATATTTAATCTTTTTAATTTATTATGAATAATGATAGATAATAATATCATATCAGAATCTGGACTAAATATTACATATTTCCCTGATCTTTTATGCTGCAGGATATTCTCCGTTATTTTTTTCTCACCTTCACCAAACTCATATGCTGATGATACAATAAAATTTTTCAGTGCTGGACACAGCTCATGCATTTCCATCCTAAAATGAAATGATGACAAATTATTGTATATATCCTGTATATGCCCTGTCCAATTTCCACAATATTTCCCTGATTTACTTGTACCAAATGATATCTTGTTCTCATGAAATAGCCTCCTATTTTCGTCTATTTTATCAATATTGTTCTTGTGTATTTTATTTTTAAATTCACCTATTATTGAATTAATATATTTTTTCCTCCGTTGCTCCGTTATTTTAGCAAAGGTTGGTGTCCCATCAAATGAAATATAAATTTCTTTAAGCTTATCCTTATTTTTTATATTTCCACATAGCTCTTTAATATATATATATATATTATCCTTTATGCATTCATCAACTCTGTCCTGTGTAAAATAATTAAGAAAATCATCCAATTCGGTAAATTTTATGCCATACTTTTTCTCAATTTCATAATATTTGTCATCGGCGTGACTATCCTTTATTATCAGCGAATACATATAATAATTTATTTCATATTCAAATTCATCTACTATTAAATGTATTATAGAGTTAAAATCAATATACAAGTAATTTGCCTCGAGCTCTATCTCATCAATATATTTTTTTTGAACAACCTTTATTTTTGATAATGTACTAAAAAAATTCTCTATACCCATACTTTTATTATTACTTAATCATAATATACATAGCATTCTTTTAAATTATTTTTTATAATTTGTATGATAACAAAAATGACATTACTAATAAAATTCCTACCATTAATGCCTTTGTATCTGTACTTAGTTTAGCCCAATGATATACGATAGAATTTATTAGGATTATTCCATTGCCAAAAATTAGGCTATATTTAATTATTCTATTTTTAAGTTTCCCAGGCCCAGAAAATACTTTGAATGCTAATGCTAAGCCAATTATTACGACGATGAATGAGATAGCGATTGCTTTCCTTATTTTTTCCTCGTAAATAGTATCAGATGTGAGCAGCTCGGATATCTTATTTATAAAGAAAACATACAATAACCCAAAAGGAATTGATAATAATATATCTCTTACTAATTTCTTATTATTCATGTATAAAACTATTTCAGAAAAAAAAATAATAGTTATTTACTAAAGCTACTGTACGTAGATTTCATGTCAACTTTACAATTTTCTATACATTTATCCATCTTTAATTCTAGCTCATCAATAACTTCTTTCATCGTATGAGTGTATACTCCTAATTTCAAAGATTCTTCATAAAAGGAACTTTTTAATTCCATAAATAATTCAAAACTTTCTTGTATTCCAACATTTACAATAAAATTATTAGTAATGTCAGTCGCATTCACTATGTCCGTTATGATATTTTCAAAATCAACACATATCTTGTAAATCAATCCAAATTTCTCACCTATATTTTCTAAAATTAATAATGTTTTTTTATCACTAGCCCCACCACCCATTATCCAACTAATAACTATTATGATTTTTCCTAAACAGCCATATTTATTCTTAATATAACCTATGAAATCATCCGAAGCATATTTGCTCATACCTGATATTTTTTTATATAATTCTGGTGTTACTGTCTTTAAATTTAATAGGTCACTCTTTATCATTTTTTTAATTTGCATCTTTCGTGACGATAATACATCATAAATATGTGAATTAAAATATTCATATGATTTATTTGATATATCGTTTATTTTATCAGAATCAGCCTTAAGCATCTGTATATTCTCATTTAATAATTTATAAAGGCCAATAATAAGGTTGTTATTGAGATTTTGATTAATATCCTTTGTATTTAATATAATTAGGCACACATCGATTAATATGCCAAGAAAATAACCATGCCCTTTAACATTACTTTTTTTTGTATTATGATTAAATATTGTTGATAATATTATTCCACATAGGTGATCCGATTTATTTAATTGTATTTCTATCTCCCTGGAAAATTCCTCCGCGAAATAATTATTAATATTTTTGTTTTTTATAAATTTTTCAATACTCTCTTGATAACGTGATATTCTGCTCATAATATTATATTATAATGTATTTACATATAATATACGCATAAATCATATCTAAATTAGAATGTATAAATTATTTATTGTTCTGCTTACTGCCGTATACATACATCTTTTCATTTCCTCAAAGTTATTATTTTTTACTATGTCTGCAAAATCAACAAATACATTTTTATAATTTGATCCCTGTGCCTTATGACATGTTATAGCATATCCATAAGATACTGATGCAAATTTATTTATGATTTTTAAGTGAATTTCATTATATAGTGGTTTAATTATATTATTATCAATTGACATTAATTGATAGGATGCTTGTAATTCGTCCCTAAATTTTTTTATCTCATTTGTGATAGTGGCTATAACATTTTTATGGCTCAATTGCTCATTGTTTCTTAGTACAAGTATATCATATTCATTCATTGGTTCATCTATCTTTATAACCTTCATTTTAAAGCAGTTCAACCCTATACCCGAAATCATCTTATTAATTCCATCTATAAATTTATTATATTTTCCCTCAATCGATTTATGATTTTGAAATACTTGTAGTGAGCCAGCTTTTATTTTCCCTAATTTTTCAAATTCACTCTTAATTTCCTGTATTGATTTTACAATAATTTTTTCTGAAGTATTAAATTTTATTTTATTTACTGTTTTATTATTTGGAGAACTCGGGGAATCTGAAATATGAAATTCATTTAATATTAATAGTTCATTTTCTTCATATTCGTTGATGTTTGATTTATTAAACAATGATTTACGTATATAATTATTATAATATGATACTTCTTCATTTGTCCATGATATTATAATTGTATCTTTTTCATTACTTATTATTTTTTCAAATTCTTTATACCACGTTGTTTTTGTTTTGGCAGTCTTATCAAATGAATATATATTAAAGTTTACATTCGTGTATTTTGATATTTTAATAAATTCATCAATGTTATATATCCAATCGCGCACTACATTAGAGCATTTTATTATTGAGTTATTATTTGTTCTAACAATTTCCTTTAATATGTGCTTATTCATATTTTGTATCTTATTACAAAATTTATCAAATTCATCAAGTGTTATATCTGGATTTACCTGCCTAAGTCTGCTAATACTTACCCTGTTTGATTCCGTCATAAATATTGCACTATGCTTCTCGTTCACTGGGGGAAGCTGAGCAGGATCGCCAGTAAATATTATCTTTGTTTTTATTTTATTAGCCTCTTTAAATATCTCATAAATTATTCCAAGGGGAATCATTGAACATTCATCAATTACGATAACATCATATCCCCCGATCACATTGGCTTTATCTTTCGTAAATACAATTTCTCCGTCAGTGTTATATTCTGACTTATATTTTAGGAATTTATGTATTGTCTGAAAATCAATCACTATGCTATTCTTTTTTAATTTATCACAGTTCATTTCAAATGATAATTCTGGATTATAAATGGCGCCAGTCTCTTCTATTAAATACCTTATTCTATCCGAAATTTTTGTTTTTATCACATTTAGCGCTTTATTTGTTGGAGCAGTAAAAATGAGGGTATTTATATATTTCATTTCTATACAATTCATTAGGAAATCTATTATCGTCGTTGTTTTTCCCGTCCCAGCATATCCAAACAGGCCAAAAAATATTTCATCTGGTTCTGTTATAAATTTAATCATTTGATTTATCGCGGCCTCTTGATCCGTTGTATACTGAAGATTCGATTTTTTTAAAAGACGTGTGAATATAATCTTATTCTTAAAAATAATATCGCCTTCCTTCAATTTTATAAAATCTTTGTATTTCCCACAAAACAATGTATCGAGACGCCCAGACTTAATATTTCTTAAATACCCAATGTTCTCTTTAATGTTCAGGAGATTACAGTTATTTAATTGTGTATGTTGTTCCATAGTTATCTTGTTATCTCTTACATATTCTATTAATAACTTTTCATATTCATCCATAATATTACTTATAACATTACAATTTTAAATCAAAATAAAAAAAATCAATTTTTATTAGCATAATCACCATATCAAGAAATAATATCAAGAAATAAAGAAAAATCTAAGTAATAAACATCATAATTCTAACTAAAAACATCATATTTTTATACAAATTCAACCCAGTATATTCTCATTCAAATTACTTTTTTTTATAATTCTGCGATTTATTTTTGCGGCTATGTACTACTTCTTCTTCTGATTCTGATTCTGATTCTGGTTCTGGTTCTGTTTCTGGTTCTGTTTCTGGTTCTGTTTCTGTTTCTGGTTCTGATTCTGGTTCATCTTTATCTTCATTTTGTTGTTGTTGTTCCAATTCCGGTTTTTCCTTTCCCTTATCTGAGTCTTGTTTAGTTTTATTTTGTAATAAAGTATTAACACTATCAACCTTTTTCATAACGTCCTCATAAAACTTTCCATTAAAATGAACCTTTATTGAGGCAATTAAGGAATTAGAATTGACCCTGCTTTTTTTTGCATATTCCGACATGATCAATGCTGTGTTTGCAAGAGCAATATTTGCCTGGACTGCGAGATAACAAAGAAAATTATGTGCATCTTTATTAAGATTAACTCTAAAATTATCATGAAATGTATATTTATTAAGATATTCATTTAAGGCTCTCTTATCAATGCATAATTGCTTCTGATAATCAAGTTTATCGTCATATTTATCAACAAATAAGCCAAATGTATTATTTAGGCTTGGAGTTAATTTTATTATATTTTTAAGGGCTTCTACTGATATATCATAAAATCCCAAATTATTCTTTTTAAAATGCTCACTCGCAGCATTTATAACCGAATAGAATAGAACCTGATTTACTGACGCTAGAATATAATGTGCGTTGACTACGCTGACTGTTTTTGATTGACGTTCATAATGTTCCTTCATCCACTTTCTGTATGGTTTAACATTTATTTCTAATCCGACGAATGCTGTTTCTTTATTTGCATGTTTGCCCTTGTCTGTCCCACTTATTTTATGTTTTGTTTCTTTAGTTGCCATTTTAATAATATTATAACTTAATATTTCTTTATATACAAGACATTAAATTATCAATTTTTTGATAAATCTAGGCTGTCATTATTATTAGAATCACTAAGCCCACTAAGATCACTAAGATCACTAAGATCGCTAGGCTCACTAGAATCACTAAGATCACCAATATCACTAAAATCACTCATAATAGATGAGCAAGAAGATTCAGATTTATCCGGCGATGTAGATAAGGATGATATTGATGAAATCATTGAGTTTGCATCGGAGGACCTGGAGGACTCGGAGGATATTGTCGATATATTCGTTACATCGTCATTGTTACGCTTCCTACTTCTTCTCTTTTTATATCTTAGTACACCCTGCATTTTAACACTATTTTTGTAATATGTATATAGTCCGATTAATAATATAATTATCAATAATATTTTAAATAGCACATCATTCATATTTGATATAAACTTTCTTATAAACTTTCTTATAAAATTTTTTTATATTATAAACTCATTCGAGAGGATCTATAAAACTATCTATATCCGATTGAGGAGTATTCTTTTCTTCAATAATGTCTTTTGTGCAATTTAGCTCACTCTGAGTTTCCGATATCAACCGCTTTTTCTTATCTATTTTCTTAAATAATATTTTAATTTTATTTTCTTGAAACTTAAACAACATCAGCATTACTGCGGCTATCATTATAGAGTTAATTAATAAAAATGTCCATCCCTGTCTGTCTAGCATTTGCTTATAGTTAAAACAGTAGATAAAAAAAATGAAATAAAAACATATTATAAAAGCCTATATTGTAAGTTATATCACAAATTATAGCTAAAGAAATGAATTATATATATATTATAATGAGCTTATATATTCTTTTAAATGTATATAACAGAATTATCCAAAATAAAAGACAAATTAAAAGAATATATAGTTATAATGTACCTATATTATTTAAAGTTAATATGGTCCACGACTTTAATGTATTAAATACTATTTTTTTCATGGCCTGCATCTATAAATCTATATTGATCTATCCAGTAATACTTTATAAAATATACACACTAATTATGCGCATTGAGAAAGATAGGGGAGACTATATATATAATGTATGTGGATTTATATGGTCATTGCTTATTCTAGCCATCTCTAACATTTTTGTCATCCGGTCGCTTGCTATATTTTGCATAGCATTTTATAGGTTTCAAATCTTATATAGTCTCAAGCAGTAACTTATAATCATTTATTTCATTTTTTATTTCCTCGATTATTTCCATTACAAAAATAGAAATGTTTGCGATATTATAATTTATTTTATCTGTTTTGTGTGTTGATTTGAATTCACCCCACACACTCAATTTATTTTCCCAAAGTGATTTTGATCCAATATTTAGCAATTCATTTATAAGATAATCACCCAAAACATACGCTCCGTCTATATTAATTAAATTTGCTCTTATCAATTGTACGTAAAATTCTACATCTATTTTTTCATCATATTCATCTTTTTTATTACTATTAAATATTAATAAGAATTTTTTAATCTCATTCAATATAGTTGTAAATGTATCAAACTGATTATCATCTAACTCCTTTTCCAATATCAATTTATAATTATGTATTATCTTTTTTGTTAAATTATTTGATGCTTCTATTATTTTTATTAATATATTATAATCATAATCTGATGAAAGACTTTTCATATATTTTTCAACTAGTTTTTTATTATTATTAATAATTTTTGTAATTTCCTCTTCTTGTTCTACAGTATATTTTCCAGAACTTTTAATTAGACCCCTTGTTTTTTCTAATTGCATCCATTCAATTGAAAAATATTTTATTTTACTCAATCTATCTTTTTCTTTAAAAATTAAAAATGTATCATAATAATGAATAAATATTTTATTAAAATTACTGATATCGATATCTATATCAGTCGATGTATTATTTATTATGGTAAACTGCTCAATGAGTTTTCCCGAAAATTCTAATATGAATTGTCTTTCATTGTAATCCTCAAGAATTATATTGTGACATCCGGAAATTATCCATGCTGATAAAATTTCCCGCGAGTTTATCCTTTTATAAACATCATTTTGTATATTAAAATAATCTAGATATAATCTTAAAATTTCATCAAAGTCCTTTATTAATTCCTTCCTACATAGGAGATCACTCAATATATTAAATCGTCTTTCATCTACCTGTTTTTGATTTAAAAATACTGAGCTATCGATATTACGAATACATAAAGCTTCATTTAATTTTCCTATATTTATATTATCAAACACTCTATTCCTAAATCTATGTAATTTATATTTTTTTATAGATTTTTCTAATACTGCCCTTGTTTTTATTGGGATGTCTCGAACATCTATCATATATATAATGCAAGACAAAATTTTATTTATCACACTTATACTCAGTCGGATTACTTGGATCAATGTTTGCATTATAATTTAGTTCACAATCAACTGCCGCCTCCTTAATTGCAATTTCAAATTCATTTACCAATTTATTCTTTCTAAGCGATAATCTATATATATATTGATCAATAGTTTCATCTTCATTTTTATGAGTTGCCAAGTATATATATACTTTGACTGAACGCTTTTCAATTGGTAAATCTTTATGTGAGCAAAATCGACTCGCCCTACCTATGACCTGTTCCAATCTTGGAAGATTCCAGTATGGCTCTATTACGTGAACCTGACGCACTCCTTTAAAAGATACACCCTCTTTAATTGATGACGAGCCAAGAATTATTTTTAATTTGCTTCCACCCAAATTTTCATCCCTATTAAAGACAGATTTTATTTCCTCTTTGTAGTTTATATTTTCATCCCCAGACCAAACCGCAAATCTTTTCGTTCCTTCCCCGTGTGTGGCATAATTATTATACCCAAATGCTTCCAATACCTTCGTAAAACTTTTTAATCCTGCAAATTCCTTGAAACCACTATAAACAAAAATTTTTCCAGATGCTTTATTTATGCGATTTATCATATTAAAGAACTTTGTTGAATATTTCTCCAGTCCATTTAAAATTTTTAATTTTGTGAAACTATCTAATCCATCATCTCCTATTTTTTTATTTGGAAATACTATATTTGATGTATATCTTGTTCCTATAAAAAAATTATTCGGTAACTGTGATACATTAAGATTTTTATTTACTCTCTTTTTTATCTTCTTAATTGTTTTACTTTCTTCATTTCTTAATACAGCTTTATATGAAGCATGTTGAAAGCTGCTCATTTCACATTTTACATATTTTATTCTCATCTCGGGAAAAACATATGATGGGGCTCCTCTAAAAAAAGATATATATCCCTTAATTATCGACTTGAATAAATCTATATTCTTAGTTCTCACATTATATTCGTCATTTGATTTCTTTGTAACTTTAATGAATTTTTTATCAAACTCTATTCCTGTCGGAAAAGGCTCAGATGGACGCAATAAATTTATTGTCAATCCGAGCTCCATAGGCTTATCAAACATTGGAGTAGCTGACAATAATATTAGCCTCAAATCATCCGGAGCACCCTTAATTAAATTATATAATTCATTATAATATGTTCCTTCCTCAGAAACCATATTCTGAATCTCATCTATTATTAATAATGTGTTTCGTAAGCGAATATCTTTATTTTGAACATGTTCTATAAACTTATTGTATGAATATATTGTATAATATTTATCTATTCTCTCGTCTGTCTTTTTTATTATTTCTTTATATTTCTCATCGGATGGATGAAGTTTCTTTAATTGATTTCTTTCAGCATCGGTGATATATTCATTTGCGGCACAGTGGCTGCGAAGCTCTGCCCTAAAATTACCTTTCAATGATGCAGGTAAAACAACTATGATATTTCTTTGTTTTTTAAATACTTCTCCAATTCTTACAGCTGTACAGGTCTTTCCTGCACCAATTCGATGATATATGAGTAATCCCTTATATGGTGTTTTTGGATTTATAAATTGGGAGGAAAATTGCTGGGGAAGTTGTAGCTCATATTTTTTAGGCATGCATATCTCATTGAATGTTTTTTTCTTTTTAGGTATTTTATATTTACTAAATTTTTTATTTATTTCTGTATAAAAATTATTATCTTTAGTTTCAGGATATTTCATCATATTATTTCTAATATAATAAAATTATAAAAAAATAATTATGACAATATAACTTTCATACAAATTTATTATTCATGTGACATTGGAAAGCTACATTCGTGATTCATCGCCCTTAATACACATTCCAAAGAGCGTTTTAATGCAATTTGTCCTTCCTTAAATGATCGAGCTATAATAACCCTAATTAGATCTTCCGTTGATACCTCGAATACTTGGTTTGCTACATTGTCATAATCAGTATATGAAAATTTAAGAGCCTGGCTACTCTTATTTACACCTGCACGCTTTCCTGATTTCATGTCATATTTTGCATATGTTTTCTCATTAGTATCTCTAGTGTTCCCGGTGTCTCTAGTGTCTCTGGTATTCCTGTTACCCAGATTATCCTTATCACTCCAATTATCCTTGGAATTATCCTTGGGATTATCTTTGAGGTTATCCTTATTTCTTGAATTCTGATCGTATTGTGGATATTGTGAGTATTGCGAGTATGGGGGGGGGTTTAAATTAAACCTTCTATCACTTCTATTCCTACTCGGCTTGTTAAATTTGTTAGATTGTGCTTGCCAAGATTGTCCAGATTGTCCAGATTGTCCAGATTGCTCTTGCTCAGATTGCTTTTCCCGAGCTTCATCACCCCAATCCAACTGCTCCTGTGTTAATTCTTGCGTTGGTTCTTGCGTTGGTTCTTGCGCTAGCTCTTGCGCTAGCTCTTGTGCAGACTCTTGAACTGGTTCATATAATAATTCCGTATCATCACTACTTAATTTCATCGCATTTTTTTCCACTTTACTTTTTCTATCTGCTTTACTTGTCTGTTTCTTTACAACAACTTTTTCCTTATGTTCAAAATCATTGCTGTTTGAACTACTATCTGAATCATTGCTGTTTGAATTGTTATCTGATTCAATTTTCTTTACAATGCGTTTCTTAATTTGTTTTGTGTTTTCTTCCTTGGAAGCCATAACTTTCTTGGGAGGCATTTTATTATAATCAATAAAATGTGTTACCTTTTAAAGGGTTTTTTATTCAATTTTTTAATTACTCATTGATTATGTCAGAATACCTAGGCAATTCATCATTATTTTCTAATTCACCATTATTTCCTAATCCACCATTATTTCCTAACCCACCATTATTTCCTAACCCACCATTATTTTCTAATTCTACATAGTTTGTCCCACGCCTAGTACATATAAATGGCGATATAAATGCAACAAGTATACATATCATAAATATATAATTTATGTAAAATAATATGTGTGTCCTTGGTATGTATGCCATTATTGCCCCTACACATGAATAATAGAACTGAACTGCCTCAATAAAGCTACTCCATACAAAATTCAGCATTAGTATCGCGAAGGAAGCAAAACAAAATACTTGCCGATTGGATACACTATTAAAATTCATAAAAAGCATCATGATAAAAATAAGTCCATTTGTAATAGCATTGTTAATTTTATAATAATACATTGATTTTATTGTATCATTGCATTCAATGATATTTGTATTATTATAAGTATACGTGGAATACGTAGAATTCATAGGAATTTCAATTATATCATTTTTATAAAAATCTGTAAAACAGATAATAATAAATCCAAGTATCCCCGTAACATACAGGCATATTTTATTAGTCAAAAAATCCTCTAAATATTTCATTATAATATATATGTAAAATAATTTTTTCATATATAAGATTATATATGTTGGAAAATTTTAATTTTTTAAATGGGGAAGTATCAATAATAAGGATCATTATGATTATATATTTATTTATACTTGCAAATACATTATCAAGCAGGGTCAGTGAAAAAATAATGTATAAATTGAATGAAAGATATATACTAAAACATTTCATAGGGGTTATAACTATCGGTATTCTATTAAGCCTCGTATACTCATTAAATTATAAAGATCTAATATTTTATTCCCTATTGATATACTTTATTTTCTTGTTATCAACCAAAATATCGTCCGAACTAATAGTTATGATTGTAACAATTTTAGGAGGATTATATTTTTATGATTATTTCATTGACTCGAAAATAAGTCAAGTGCATAATGATAAAATAATTGACAATTATAAAAAAAATATGATAATCGCTGATAAAAAAGATAAGAAAAAGAATATATCATTATTCATGATTGCCATTATAATATGTGGTTCTCTATTATACGAAAACAAGAAGCAGGGCCAGTTTGGTGGAAATTTTTCAATGTGGCGATTCCTAAATTAAATATTTTATATTACTGAATGACACAACCCCTTATTGACGCATGTTTGCGCATTCCACCATATGTCGTGTGTGAGTGCTTCCTCTATTTGCCTCTTTGTCATTTTTCCCCCAAGCTCAGAATAATATAAGCTTATTAACCTTGCCATGTCCAGCTTTGAATTTCTGAAATCTTCTTCTATTTCATTGAATTTACCACCAATAACAGTTCTTAATTGATGTATCATCATCATTGCATTCTTTTGGATTTTTCTCTCATTGCCACCCAGCGAAATTACAGTGCCTGCTGATGCGACATATCCTTCTGCTATAGTAATGATATTATATTTGCACTGTCTCATATTATCATATGTCATAAATGCTGCATATAAATCTCCACCATATGTTGTAATATGTATATATATGCTTGGGGGAGAAAATGTTGTTTCATCAATGTATGGATCAGATTTTGTTAATTTTATATCCTCAATATATTCTCTTATTAATTGTAATAATACATCACAGTTTTCAACTGTTACATCCGTACGAAAATATATATGATTATTTTCCCTGTATACTTCTTCCCTATGTTTTTGTTTTTTGTTTCCTATTAAATTTTGTAATAGGCTCTCACTGATAATATTCTTTAATGCATCATCATCATTTTCATGTGGGTTATCACTACTCCTTAAATTTCTTCTTTTAAGATTTCTTGGCATTCCGTATAATTATGATATGTTTTTATAATCTTAAATAAAGTCATCATATTTAAAAATATAATTTTTGGAATTTATATCCCTGGAATTTTTTATTTTTCCTTTCATTATAAATGTTTCAACATCTCCTCCATAATTTTTAAATTTATTCATATTGTTTTCAATATACTTTTTAAGTTTTAATTCATCATTTTTATCAATAGTCCAATTATCGTTCCTTATTTTTTGCTGAAATATATCGAACAACTCCTCTGCCGAATAGCCATCAATGTTATATGTAAATGGAAAGCGCCGCCTTAATCCAGGATTAATTCTAAAAAAACATTCTTCCATTTCATTCTTATAGCCCGCCATTATAACAATAGTATCCCTATTCTCTGATAAATTCTTATTAATAATATCTATACATTCCTTTGAATATGTATCCTCGTTACCACTATTTCCAAGTGAATAAGCTTCATCAATAAATAGAACTCCATTCCTCGCAAGATCAAATATTTTTTGCGTTTTTTTTGCTGTTCTACCCAAGTATCCAGAAATTAAATCTTTTCGCGATACATGTATTATTTTATTATTTTTTATTACGCCAAGACATGAGTAAATCTTAGTTAGAATTTTTGCAAATTCTGTCTTCCCAACTCCAGGAGGCCCCGTTATGACTGTATGCAACATTTCCTTTGAATTGGATACACACGGTATATTCATTCTACAATCAATACATGAGTTACATTTTACTGAATTATATCCTCGTGCGATATATAGACAATTATTTATAACTTTATTTTTTATATCCACTAGACCAATCATCTTATTTAATTCTATAAGTGGCTCAATTAAATTGTTTAATATACGCAAATTTATACCATTGTATTCTTTATTTGATACACAATTATATGACGTTCCAAAGTTTATTAAATCAGAAATGCTATCAATTGATTTCACTGATAACTTTATTTTTTTATTTAAATGATCACATGATTTGGAAAAACACATGATATCAATACTCGATATACTATTAGAAATATTACCGTATGCTGTGTCTTCATTTTCAGAATGCACAATCTTTCTTTTAAAATTTCTAGTCATTTCTAAATTAAAATTATATAAAAAAATATATTATTTATTTATTCGAGGATATAGTGGTCCTAAATATCGCACATGCTACATAAATTTTTTTTTAAATTCGCTTTTTGACATAATTAATACGTCGTATTTTTCAGCATTCTTGTATTTGCTTGAGTCTTTAGCGGAGTCATCTTTATATACAAGAATATATGTTTTTGATGAAACACTCGATGATATTTTTCCACCATTCCTTATTACAAATTGTTCCATTCCTTCATCCCTGAATCCCGTGAAGCATACCGATTTCCCATCAAACGAATTACCTTCTTTTTTTACAACCTTAACATTTAAAATATGAGATATATCATAGGCCAAGTCAACCTCATCATAAAATTTTTTAAAATCCTTGAAATTATCAACAAATCTTTCAGCCAACCTATCAGAAAATCCATCAACCTCCTTTATTTTATCAATGAATTCATTCCTTTTCCATTCTTCATTCATGATATTTGGATATTTACTAATGATCTCCTCTATTTTTCTTTCTCCAAGACCCCTATCCATATGTGATGCTGCCATAAATGTAACTAATATGCAATTATCGAGCGCCTTATAAATTTCATTATAAATTTTATCAATGCTTTTCTTGCCAAGGCCATTAATTTCATATAAATCCTCCTCAGATGCACCAATAATTTTAGCAATTGTTGTATAGCCTTCCTCATATAGCTTTGCGATAATTCCTTCACTTAAAAATTTAACTCCAATTTTTCTAAAAAAGTGCAGTATTATCTTCATATTTACTTGGTCTATTACATAAGGTGATACGGCTTTTGAGTAATCAATTATAAAATCTACCCCAGTATCATTCCATTTATGGGGTATTAATGGAACTGATGGTGTACTCGCTTGTTTTATTACATCCATAATATATGGTATAACATCCCCACTGCGTATTATTTTAATTACAGACCCTTTATTTATTTTATTATCAACGACCATTTTCGCATTATGTGCCGTTGCTCTTGAAACCGTTGTTCCCACTAATTCAACTGGCTCTATTTCAACAACTGGCTTAAGATATGAATCCATCGTTGGCTCCCATTTCACTTCTTTTACAATGGCCTCCGTATATTGATCATCTAAAACCATTTTAAAAGCAAATGCATATTCGGGATATCCTGAAATAACCTTATATTCTGTTGATGAATCTACTACAACGAGACCATCCACATCGAAGGCACTATCTGATCGCCTTATCTTTAAATAATCCATCAACATTTTCTCCGTAACTATTTTTTCTACTCTATATACTACTACATCTAATCCCCATTTCTTTAATAATTTCATTTGTTCCTCCTGTGTATATTCTGGATGGATCACTGCATATGCTACGAATCTCACGATCTTTGCGAATTCTTTATCAAAATTTTTCTTCGATGTTATTAGTCCACCGACAGCATTGCGTATATTTTTATATTTCATGTTTGCTCTTTTGAAATCTTTCCTCGTGACAATTAATTCCCCTCGAACACTTACTCCAGATGGTATATTGCCCGATTCCACATTGATGTATTTTAACACATATGATATATCTTGGCCTATATTTCCATCTGGAGTCATTTCTCCACGCGTGTACATTTTTAATCCGTTCTTTGGATCGTTATATATTTGAGCCGAAATTCCATCGAGCTTATCACTTATAATATATGGCCCTTTAAAGTTTGATAACCACTTGCTAAGAAATGGATCGTTTGGTTTTATCTTATTTAGGCTTCCCATTGGAAACGGTATTTTTACCATCTCCTTAACAATTTTAATCTTTGCACCAACTTCCTTAAAAAATAAATTCCCTTCATCACGTTCCTTTAGTTTATCATATAATATGTCGTAGACTTTATCTGTTACATATGGTTTGTCCGTGGAATGATATGCTTCATTAAACTTACGCAATATGTCGGCAAGCTTGTTTGTTTCTATATATTCCGCAAACTGAACTGGATTGGTGTTTATTTCCGATAATATTTTTTTTGTTATTCTCATTATTTAGAATATTATTATATATAAATATATTGTCTAATAAATAAAATATCAATTTTTATATTCTTCATGTTCTTCATATTCTTCATGTTCTTCATGTTCTTCATATTCTTCATGTTCTTCATGTTCTTCATATTCTTCATGTTCTTCATGTTCTTCATCAAAATCAAACATATTGAGACATTCATTAAATTTAACCTTAGCATCATTCTCGAATTTTTTAATTTGCATATCCTCATTTATTCTAGTTATGTCCCCATCCCCATCTCCATCTCCATCATATTCATATTCAGAAATTGAGCTAATTGAAATATTATCATCCTCCATAGTTTCATCAAAATAATCCTCACATTCCCCTATATTTTCCAAATCTTTCCCAAAGCTGACATTAATCATGTTCGTAAGTTCATTTATTTTATTTAATAAATTTTGATAAGCTATATATTCCCTTGTTGCTATATTTTTATCTATTATTTCAAGAATACCCATCAGTTTTTTTATTACTATCTTATCTTCACTAACATGTGGATTATAATTAATTATCTCAAGTTTCATAATGTTTTAAAAATATTATGAAATATTATGAAATATTACAATCATTGTATTATATTATCAATTTTTTAAATTGTATTATATTATCAATTTTTTAAATTGCATTATTTTATCAATTTTTTAAACTGATTTATCTTATAAAATATAAAATAATATATAAATATATCAAATTTAATATGTTTATACCGCTTGTACTGCCTGTGCCACCTGTACTGCTTGTGCTGTTTGTGCTGTTTGTGCTGTTTGTGCTGTTTATATTATTGCTCGTATTATTTGATTGTGTACCCTTATAATTTTTGTACTTACAAAGATATCTAACTGTCGCTAGGTTTTCTATATTTTTGCCTACAACTTTCATATATTATTCATATATCTATAATTATAAATAAAATAATAATAATTCAATTTTTAATTAAATTAATGTTTTCTTTCTTTCCTATTAGTTTTCTTTGATTCTTTTGGCTCTTCTGGCTCCTCAACCTCATCATCGGTCTCTGCCTTGGATTTCTTTGGCTCCTCACCTCCTTCAGTTTCTGTCTTGGATTTCTTAGATTTCTTAGATTCCTTATGTTCTGTTGGCTCTTTTGATTCTTTATGTTCTTCAGCATCATCATCGGTTTCCGTTTTGGATTTCTTAGATTTCTTAGATTCCTTTGATTCCTTTGATTCTTTTGGTTCTTTTGATTCTTTATGTTCTTCGGCATCATCATCGGCTTCCGTCTTGGTTTTCTTAGATTTCTTAGATTCTTTTGATTCTTTTGGTTCTTTTGATTCTTTTGATTCTTTATGTTCTTCAGCCTCATCATCAGTTTCCGTCTTGGATTTCTTAGATTTCTTAGATTCTTTTGATTCTTTTGATTCTTTATGTTCTTCAGCCTCATCATCAGTTTCTGTCTTTGTTTTCTTAGACTTCTTTGATTCTTTTGATTCTTTTGATTCTTTTGATTTTTTATGTTCTTTTGGTTCTTCAACCTCACCATCAGTTCCTTCGGCATCATCATCAGTTTCTGCCTTGTGTTCCTTTGGCTCCTCAACACCATCATCTACTTCCACCTTGGATTTCTTGGATTTCCTTGGTTTCTCATCATGTGCCTTTGCCTTTGAAGTTTTTTTCTCATCATCCGAACAATTATTATGCGTCTCACCTAAAATGTTTTCACTTTCCGGTGGATCCTGTTCTATTTCAGCACAGGCATTCGCTTTTGCACGATGTTCGGCAATGCGGCGCATTACCTCACTAAAGCCGTGAAGTGTTGTTCCAAAAAGTTCGCGAAGACGTGAAAGTTCTAAATATCCATCACGAACAAGCTCAAACATTTTATCAACCTTATCTTTATCGTCTGGAAATTCAGTTGGTATATTTGATAAGCAGTGCATTTTTAATCTGGCGATCGTTTCATCTACGGTTCTGTACATGTTAGACACATCAAATAATTCATTTGATTTTGATTTTGAGGTAGTTTTAGGCATATTTTATTATTAATATTAGTTATCCTTTAAATCGCTATTTTTCAAAATATTTAAACTTCAATTTTTTTATTCATTATATGCCATGTATTGTGGGGGAGATTCATCATCATCACCCCCACTATTACATCCCTTACATCCATCATACTCATTATTGAAATTGTCTAATGTATTTTCCATTCTAACAATTTGACAGTTATCTGTCCTTCCTGTACCATTATCTACATTTTTTTCATCTTCTGCATTTTCTGTGTTTTTTCGTGATTTCTTTTTCTTCTCTCTTTTTAATTCTTTTTTTAAATCAATAACTTCATCATCATCAATATATTCATACGACAGTGGTTGAAATGGTGCAACATGTCCAGATATAAATAAGTTATCTAGGATAATAATGAATAACGTCAACATAACTGTATTTGCCAATAATATTTCATTGTTCATTATTTTTTGATGCCTCATAAATGCATATGATATAATAAAAAATGTTAGATGTTTAAATGCCGGATGATATTTATATTCCATTATAATATTAATAAACAAAATTTATATTTTTAATAAAAATATTATTTAATGCTTTTATATGGAGAAGTAATAACGATGGCTTAAAATTACTTAAACAGTAGTTTCCAATATATACTTATATGGAAATGTATAGGTATTACGATTTATATAATGGAGATAAATTTATTAATTCCGTCAACGATATTGATTTTGCATTACATCAGTTATTGTCAAAATGTATAACCCATTTCATTGTTTATAAATATAAATATAAAAAATCACAAGGGGTAGAGAATGGCACATTCAAAATAGATAATAATAAAGTAATAAAGATTATTGATGATAAGTATATATCACTATACTCCCCATATGATGACTGTATATTTTCAAATTCTGAGCTATCGAGACTATATTTAAAGTTCTATGAATCCGATAAAATTAGCAAGAAGATAATTACTATGAATCCTGTAAGACATGAGATAAAAAACGATATAAAACAAGATATAAAACAAGATATAAAACATGAGATAAAAAACGATATAGGACAAGAGATAAAACAAGATAAGGGTGTAATTACAGAAGTAAAATACGATGATAAAATTTTAGCTAAAGAAGCTGAAAAAAGATTTAATGAGAAACAAAAGAAAAAGAATGATGAAGCAGAAAATAATAATTATAATATATTTATGGCTGATGTGGGAGTGTATAATATATTGATTGAAGAGAAGGAATTTACTGAGGCCAAAATACCATTATTTTTTATTGGTAAATATTATATAATTAAATATTTGTATGCTAATAATTATTTTGTAGATAATGATATAAGTAGCCCGGACAGATATATATACTTAATCTATCAGGAATTATATGATTTTATGACAAACAATTATAAATTAAAGGATAATGATATAGATGAACTTATAGAACTTAAGAATGATTTCCTTGAGTCGTTGCCAGATAAAAAAATACAAACTGATAGGCAAATATTTAATATGATGAATGATAATTATAATAATGATATATTTATAGAACCCAGTGGCTATTCTGATGCTGAGGAAAATAGCGAAGATGGTAATTCAAATTGTAGCAAGCTATTTGATGACGAATCACGTGGATTAATAGTTGAAAAGATAAAGAGTAACATAACAGAATATAAAGATATTAAAAAATATAAAAAAAATATCCCGGAAATATTTAATAAGGATTATAAAGTAATTGAGTACTTATTTAGTAGGGGATTCTTTGACGATTCTGATATAGATAATTCGGTAAATGATTATTATTGTCTCTATGTAACTTTATTGGATTATTCAAATAGTAAGAAAATTGAGAATGATATTTCAGAGATGCATAAGGATGAATTAGAAAAATTTAAAAAATATATCATATAATTTTATTAGTTTTTCTCATGGTCTATAAAAGTACCTGTTGAGAGATAAGTTAATAAAATCTTAAAGAAGATTTCGGTATCACGTGAATTCTTACGAACAATATTGAATACCTTTTCAGCAATTTCGAGGGGAACGTTTTGTTTCTTACCCTTATTATTCTTGATAATTTCTTCGGCCTTTATGAGTTTTTCTTGATATTCGATAAGTTTTGTGGACAGATTTGCCTGAATTGTAGCGAGACCAATTGAAACACGCTCACAATTATTTAGATAATCCTTATTCACGCGACCAACAGATTCCACACGGCCTTCGCCATCCGGGATATTCTCGGCAATTGCGAGATCCTTCACGAAATGTCTTTCTAATTTTTGAAATTCCATTTTGGAATCACATTCGGCCTGGCGAAGGGATTGCTTAATGCTTTCAATGTGTCCGCGAATACTAGAAATATTATTTTCATCTCCCTTGTTAATGGTATAATATCCAATCATTTTATTGACGAGAATTAAAAGATTGCCATAGCCAGGGATAATGTAATCTGACATAAACACTTGTTTATTATATAGATTTCCTCTTACAGCACAGGCAGAAATGCGATTGAAATCCTTCCTTAGGAGATTTACAAATTGTGTTATAAGTTCACGTCGTCCTGATTTCTTTTTTGTTTGTTTTGTCTCAGCCTGAATAACTTGAGTCTTAAAACCATCTGGCTTCCGGTTATGTATTTCCTCAATAATTGTTTCAGCGAATTCCGGGGCCCAAAGAGTTTCCCAATCATCATTTTCAATACTGGACGATGCCATTCTTAGTTTTATATAATAGTTTAATATAGTTTAATATAGTTTAATGTTTTAAGCAATAATTATTTTCATTTTTTTTTAATTAACAGAATATAAGTATATTAGTATAAGTATACTAGCATAATGAATAATTATATTACGGATGGGCAAAGAAAGCGAATAAATAATATAGATAATTTCTTAAGAGAATATCATGAGATTGATATACCAGATTACATAATACATAAATTAAATAGGAAATTTAAAAGCACAAAATATTGTACCTTCTTAAGGACAGAGGAGATTCACATTGGAATGCTAATAAGATACATAGATCTTGATATGAAGAAAATATCAATAATTGGAATGGTTGTTAACATTCATAATAATATTAATAAGAATGATGTTTTTGTTTTATATAGCTCATCAAAGGCCATATATTGGAAAATAAATCCAAATAAATATTATATTTTTGGGGTAGGTGATAGGAATAATAATGCTATTAGAAAATTTGCAGAACGAAATAACTTAAATAAAAATTAAATTAATATATAATATAATATGACAAAAAAAAACCAGGGAAAAAAAGATGCATATGAAAAACCAATTATAACATATACTGAAAAATTATCAAAGAGCGATGTGAGACAACTATTATATGATTATGAAGAAATAAAAGATATAGAGGATCTTCAAAAAATAGAGCCAGGAACACATATAAGGTATTTTGAGGACAAGGATGGTGAAATGAAATTTCGAACAGGGGGGATAATGACCGTTAATCAATATCCTACATATATAGTTCTGGCAAATGGAAAAATTTCGTGGTCTGTTCAAATAGGACAATGTATATTTTTTAGAAGAATAACAATAAAGGAAGTACGGGATGAATATGAGAAAGAATTAATTAGACTGGATGCAGAGAACAAGGGCCTACGAACCCTACTTGGTGATATTTCTAAAAAATATAATAAACTACTCGAAAAAGAAGATAAAAATAAAGCAAAGTGAAGCAAAATGAAGCAAAAATAAAGAAAAAAGTACTTAAGTATTAAATACACAAATACATAATAAATGTCATTAAAAAAGCATAGACTTAGCGATTCAAGCGATCTAAGCAACTCAAGCAACTCAAGCAACTCAAGCAACTCAAGCAACTCAAGCAACTCAAGAGATTCTGGGGTGGTGTGGTCAGATTTTATTATAAAGAATAGATATATCATATTAAATAAGATTGGGAAAGGCTCATATTGCTCCGTATGGACAGTCTATGATATTAATATGCAGGAGTTAGTAGCATTAAAGATATATAATGAGGAGGTAACAACCGATGCATTGAACGAAATCCAGGTACTTGATATTATGAAAACATTTAACTTGCCGAATGTCATTATGCATAACGACACATTTAATTTTAATTATGGTGATGATATTTATGTAATGCATACTATGGATTTATGTGGATACTCATTGAATCATATTATAAAATTATTTAAGAATGACTTTATTACAGATGTAGGTATATATAAAAAATATATAAATTTTGTATATGATTCCAACATAAAACTGACGGAACTAATAGAACAGCTCCATAAAAATGGATATTGCCATACCGACATTAAACCAGAAAATATATTGATAGATATTCCAGTATTGGAAAATAATTTATATCTAAATAAAATAAAAAAAATTCATAGCAAGCTACTAATGAATGGCTCCGAACACATAAATCAAATTTTACACAATGAATGTAAAAAAATTGTGCAATCTATAGAAATAAATGATAATGATGTAAAACAATATTTAAGAGGATTTAATTTTTCAATTAAATTGAGTGACTTTGGCACTGCATTAAAAGCTGGAGATAATACTATATATAAGAAACATACCCAGTACTATAAATCACCAAAAATATTATTGAAATATGAACTAGATTATACATATGATTATTGGGCACTTGGATGCACATTATATGAACTATTAATGTGTGAGGTTTTATTTGATCCATATGAGTCCGAACTAGAAAATAAATATGGTGAGAATGATGACAGGAACTTAATGTATTTAATTGTTTCAGCATTGGGAATGCCAGATAAAAAAATATTACTAAAATCTAAAGAATCAGATGTATTCTTTAATTCAACGTATAATATTCCAAGAGCATATGTTGATATAAGGCATAATGATTTTATTAATAAATTAATAATTAGGAGTAATTCGATTGCTCATTCGAATGTCCATTCACATGAATTTACAAAACTCTTTGAAAAAATAGTAGAATATGTTAGCTATTCCTTTATATTTGGAGAAGTGTAAATTAGAATTTTTTACTTTGAATTTTTATTTTAAGAAACATATGACATTAATTTTTTAATAATGAAACGTTCTTATTTGCCATATTCTCATTTAATTAAAAAAGCCCCTCATTTGTCCATTGTCCAGGAACAATTTTTATATTGCTGCGCGACATATCTCTTCTATTATTTTGAATATGATCATTAGATTGTGAGCACATTGAAGACAGGTAATAATATTTATTCATTTTCTGATCAGGATATCCAGAATTCCAATTTGGGCTATTCAGTTCATTTAATTTAGCTTCATAAAAGGCTATGTTGCTATAGTTGGAAGACATTTTGTTTAATAAATTAAGTGTATGGGGTTTGCTAAAGGAACTCTTAGGCATTTATAACTTTCAATTTTTTTATAAGCGATAAGAAACGCGATATGTAAAAAGCACATATTATATTATTAATATAATATAATGGATATTAGAATAACTGATATTTTTAATATAGAATCTATAGAATCTAATAAAACCAATAAGGAATATATAGTTTTAGATATAAATGTGGATTATATTGAGGATTTTCTTATACCTATCAACCAATACAATGGGGTATTTATATATAAATTAAGGAAATCTGAAAGATTAGATTATGAGATGAAAAAAGTAGGTCTGCAAATGAACGATTATATAGAGCTTGGACATTATATGATATATGATACTAATTACATAAAAATATTGCTCATTAATAAAAATTTAACAAAAATAACTAATAAGTATAATTCAATTGATATTATTGGAAATCTATATGTGTGGAAACCTGTATCTATGCATCCTGGATACATCAATCTCGGTGTTGTGATAACATCTGACCCACATGAAGTCCCTAGTGAATACATAGGGCTTGTGCCCGAAAATCATGTTAAAATATTTTCTAATTCCTACTCACAACTATTTCAAAATGATTATAATCTGCTGGGATGCTCAAAAGATAATAAAAAAAAATTATATACAGTTGGTGTATTAGAAAATAACGAGGACAAAAACGAAAAACAATTTACTGGAAATTGGGATATTTATAGGTCAAGAAATTTAGTTTTGTCGGAAAATGGAGATGCGTGGTTTATGAATAAAAAAGATACACATTCTAAAAAATATATAAATAATTCTAATTATTTTTCAAAAAATAAGGGAAAGCGCAGGCTGAGGGAAGTTGACACTGAGTATGATCTACATTTTATAATACTTGTTATGGTGATTCTTATTATTATGCTATTGGGGTATAATTTCCTAAAGAAGAGGTTTGTCAATAATTCTAATATTCTAATGTAATATTATGGATTATAATATTCTCTATAACATTAATACAGCACTACTTGAATTTGTTGCCCCTGAGGATATACTTGATAAAATATATTTATTAGAATATAAGATTCCGAATAAAAAAGAATTAAGTAAAAATAAAAAAAAAATTAATTTTGAGGATGGCATAATAGAAAAAATAAAGGACTATATAAGTAGCCTTGAATATAAAATGCCGCTATTTGATATATATACGAATAACATATACCTAATCAATAGGGAGAACTTATTTAGACGCGTAAATTATAATCATTATAGATTTCCAAATCAGTCCCTGGTCAATGAGCTTGAGAAAGAATTTGAACAATTGAAAAAATTAAAGGATGATGATCCAATTGAAAAAAGAAAGTTAAGAAAATATGAGCTAATGATTAATTTTATGAAAAGCTTCAATTTAAAAATATTAGAAGACACATATTACAGGATGATATATAAATACTCGGAGGAATTAGGAAAAAATATAATTTTTTGCAAGCGTCCATCATTTAATAAATATATACACAACACCACTCCATATTATACATCAACTGAAATAATTAATCTCGCCCTAAACATGGGACTTCGGGTTGATTCAGAAATGAATCTTGAAAAATTGTGCATTCAAGTAAGAGAAAATGATGTTAATTATAAGGTTATATCATCCCATCAGAAATATATAATCAAATCGAATATGCTTGGATTATGTCAATATTATACTGTTCAGGGTAGTTTTTATATTAATTCGTACTTGCGCGGCAATACAGATTATAAAGAGAAGAATATATTTTTGGATGATGTTATAGTTCCTATGTGGAATCTATGTAATAGTGCACCAGCGTTCGATAAGGACTATATATTATACAGATTTATTAAGGATGATAACCATTTATCACGTCTAAAGATTGGGGATATATTTCAAGATGATGGATTCTTAAGTACAACCCGTGATCCATTTTATAAATCTGAAGAATATCAGTTCGGATTTATTTTAATGAAAATTAGAGTACCTAAGAATAGTCGGGGAGTGGCACTTTGCATTGAAACAGTATCTCATTTTCCAAAAGAGCAAGAAATTTTGTTCAGTCCACAAACAAAATTAAGATTAATATCGCGTGATAACAATACGGTCTACTATCATACGGATCCTAAATTCTCATCGGAAGTAAAAACACGCTATGAGTTCGAATGGATCGGAAATGAGGAGCCACATATAGATAAGGTTGATTTGGCAAATGAAATAAAAACCATAGATTTCTTTAAATTAAAGTCATACGCGGGGGACAACTTAGATAAAAAAGTTAGGTATTTTCTCAGCAACTTTTGTGATAAAATGGGAAAATTTAATTGCAAGATTGGAGGGTCAACCTTCCTGACCTGTGTTGAAAAATATAATAGTATTGGTGCATATAAAGACTTCTATGCGATGGAAACAACCAAGGGCACTAGCTTTTACAGTATATACAAAAATTACCTGCTTTTTTTTATTGAAATTGGGGAAGCAAATGAAGCAAATGAAATGCACGTTAATTATTACGTAAAGTACAATACCCTAAATAAAGAAGAAATTTATACAGCGGAGGATTTTATAAACTTTATAGCATCTTTTGCGTATTATTTTAATATTGAGAAGGTTGCCATTTATCCAGAATATAGCCCATGCTTTGTCATGAAAAAAGACGAGTCATCCAGTCAACTTAGTGGGAACTACTGTGTTGATTTTTATAAATATTTAAAAAATAAGGAAAAAAGATTTTTCATGAGGGATATCAATATAATAGAACTGATATCTGGATTTGATTATTATGATTTGGATTTATTACGGGAAATAGATGTTTTAAAAATTATAAATAAACAAGACGACGAAGTATATCAATTGTATATAAAAACATTTGCACCAGAATATCCGGATGCAAAATTCTCTGATTTCTTTGTATGGATTATTGATAATAAATGCTATTTAATTGAACATTTAATTTTACTATTAAATAGATTGTATAAAAAAAAAAATCCATTCGATAATGATATATACACATTAAATGCCTATCTTTATCTATATAATAAGGGATTTATTCAGGTATATGGGGGATCATCCCTAGATAGTGAATATAAAAGAAAAAAAATAAATTCCCTCGTTGTAAATGAATATAGAAACATCAGACGATAAAAATTAGTCCTTATCATAATCCTTATCATAATTCTCATCATATTTTTTATCGGCTTCTTTACGATTCTTATTATAATCTCTATCATCGTCGTCTTGTATTTCGTCCTTCAAGCTTAACCCAAAAATATATACGTTGTTATTGCTCTTTTCTTCAATTCTATATTCTCTTGAAACCATGTATTCAATGAAATCATTAAAATTTGGTGGCCTTTGACCATATCTGACTTTGTAGAATTCAACAAGGCATTCATATATTGTATTTAGCTTAGATCTGTAACCCTCTTCATGCTTTTCTGATGATACGCTTAAGAATTTACCAATTCTATCATTGTTTTCCATAACTTTTCCTGATAAATTAGATACTTCTTGGGGTTCGCATAAACCATTCTTGAGATATAGTGGATAATATTCATTTACTAATAACCACATAAAATTTTGCTTCCATTCAAGTTCCTTTATTTTCTCGTCAAGATCACCATCTTTAATGACATGACGTTTATTATTTGGATCATAATCCTCTTCATCTACGAACTTCATTATCCACTCGACCACTCGAAGACGGCGACGGATACCACCATCAACCTCTAATTCTGGTATTTTATTTGTAGCTAATATATATTTTGCCTGAGGAGTAAAATACATTTGCTCTTGAAATAATGCTCTCGCAGATATTGTATCATTTCCACATAATTCTTTTAACTTACTTACCTGTACCCGTTCTCCCTTCTCTGTCTCCTGAAAGGTGATGATTCTCTTGCCAACTTTATCAGCGAGATCCGGTGATGCACTGCTCGAATTCGATTTTTTTTGAGTTAGGTATGCTGAACTCATATTTGAATAATAATCACCGAGTGCATATTTTATCATATTTATTGTAACTGTTTTTCCATTTCCACCAGTGCCAATCCAAAATGGAAATTTCTGATCCTTTGATTTGCCATTTAGACAGCTTGCTATAAAGAGTAGGACATAATTTTTAACTTTGTCAATCGGTAGACAAGAAGTAAAGAATGACTTAATCGCTCCCGTATAATTACTATCTGGTTTTGCTATATAGTCGTATCCAACTGTAAATGACACGAAGTCATCAGGCACGCCATCACGGAATCCCAGTTCATTCGGTTTTAGATTATATACACCATTATTAAAACCAAGTAGGTATATATTTGAATTTAATTTCTCTTTAAATTGTGGGTTAAAGAATTTATGTGCACATGCGGTCATAAGATTTTTTTTATAAGGTATATCCTTTAATTTATTAATAAGTATCCTATTATCAAAACATATTTTTGTTCGATAATCAAGATCAATTGATTGTGATTTTGCCTGACTATCATCAAAATTCTTTTTTGTTCTTCTAGCATCACCTAATGCACATGTTATTTTATTTGGAATATCGATAGATATTTTTTCAAACAACGAATTTCCCTTCTGCGTGCGATGCCACAGGTGATTTTTAAATTCATACCATTCGGATTTTTCAATATCAGTGCATACAAATAGCTTACCATAAAGTGAATGAACGTATGTCGCTACGTCATCGTGGCTACAAGAAACTAGCTTATCGAGCAGATCCTGATGCATATCGGCAACAATTCTATCAAATTCATCCGGATCGTCTTCTATGGCCCACATTCTTAATGAGCCTATTGAAAATCCTTCATTTTTTGAACTATCCCATAATTTTTTACAAGCCCTCTCATCGAAGATATTTTTTCCGGCTTTTTTCGAAAATTCTATAAAACTATCATATAGTGTATCACTATCAACATTATGTAAAGCCCACCCAACATTTCTCCATGTTTCATATGTTGTCGCTCGCTTTTTATTTAAAACCTTTGCAATTTCCTTGGCATATTTGATGTCCTTTGGCGTAATACCATCACTCAATTTCTTTTTTTTCGGTACCTCATCAGAATTATTCTCAGGAGTGTCTTTATTTTGTTTCTCTTTTTTCTTTTTTTCGTATTTTGTTTCATATATTTCCATAATTTTATCCTTAATTCTCTCAGATATTGGTTCGACAAGAGCTTCCCTATCGTCCTCATATCTTCTCATCGCTGTAATATTAATTATGTCAACCCAATCCATAATTTGTCCATTATCGTCCATTGAGTTTGAATCCTCATCAGATGAATTTCCAGAATCATATTCTTTTGAGCATGTTGAATCTTCATCCTCCACGGGCAAAACTTTCTTACATTCATAGTTGTACACTTTAGTTAACACGTATGGCTCTCTTCCTGGTTTTGCACATCCATACATTAAAACTCCATTTGCTTCAATTACAGATTTATCGAATACATCTGATAATTCATTTGTATGTGGAATTTTATCACTTACATAGTTGTCTCTTTCGAGGATCTCCATAAATCTATCATATATGAAGTATCTGGATGGAATATCTAACACAAGCTCAGGCCACATTATATGAAATCCATCTTTATAATCTCCTTCCTTTGCTTCACTTGGTTCAAATTTCTCAAAAACGTATGATGTCAAGACATCAGAATTTCTCTCAACATCATAATTTTTTATTATGATTCTATTTATTCTTTTAATAGTCTCTTTAATAAATTCTTCATCATAATATCTATTTTGTTTTTTTGTATGAAAATCAATATCAAAATAATATGGGGCGATGAATGGGGAGCGCTCCACATATGCCGTCGTTATTTTTCTACTAAATTTTGTGTATAATTTAAGAAACTGTGTATAATCTTCTTTTGATATACTCCATGCTCCTCTTACATTAATATCCATACAAGTATGTGTCATTTCTTTTCCATCTCCAGATCTCTTGTATCTCTTTGACATAAATCCATCAAATTCCCTTACTATTAATTCACAGCATTTTTCACAGTTATCACATTCCTGAACCATGCATTTACAATTTATGTTGCCCCCTTCACAATTGCATGAATAAGTTTTTTTTTGGATTTTCATATATATCTATTATAGAACATTATTTTATATATTTAAATAATTATTCTATTTTTCATTTTTTTAGACCATGGAGCCTTGGTAAATAAAAAATGAAAAATAGAATAATTATTTAAATATATACAAATAATATAATACATATGAAATACTGTCCAAAATGCGATAATATCATGGATATTAGCAGAACTGCTCCTAAAGTTGTGCAGGAATTAAATCCATTGACAGTTAGCACTACTGATAAATCATTTGACAAATCATTTGACAAATCAGCAGATGCGCAAACAACAAAAGTAGTAAATATGTATTTAAATGGCATTGACATAACAACGGAGAATATTGATACTGAACAACTACGGAAAAACTCAGAATTTAATAAATTAAAGGATAAAGACAAAAAGGAATTATTAAAAATATTAAAATCAACTGAGGACGATATGTTAAGTGCGTTCATGATTTGTAAAAACTGCTCCTACTCAGAAAGATTAATTAAAAGAACAATGGTTTTGAACAAGATGAGCATGCATACTATAGAAGATTCAACTCTGGATCTTTCAAAGTATAGGTATATGAAAGATTCAGAGGTGCTTCCCCATACTCGTGATTATGTTTGTAAGAATAAGGATTGTGCAACACACAAAGATTATAAATTAAAGGATGCAAAATGGTTCAGACCTATACAAAATTCATACAAGACCTTCTACGTATGCTGTATATGTGAAACTGTATGGAATAATGCATAAAGATTGAATAATGCATAACCGCCAAGCCAAAATAAACTCAAAAAATATGATAATTTTTAGTTAAAATATGATTTTTATTATTTTTCTTGATCACTTTTTATATTATGCGACTTAGATTTTTCTTTATTTTTAATAATAGTTTTCTTAGTACTTGATTTGGCGGTTATGCTATGAGTAATGCTCAATTGAATATTTTTTTATATTTTAATTTATTAAAACTACCCTATTGATTTTACAAAAATATAAAAAATAAAAAGCATCTAAAAATAATAATTATTAAAACTACTCGAATGAAAAAAATGAAAATACTCAAATCAATTGAGTACTCAATAAAATACTCGTATGGGCTGTGAAGCATAAAATTGAATAATGCATAAAAATTGAATAAATTAACTCAAAATAAATTAAACTAATATAATTAAACTAATATAAATAAACTAATATAAATATATACTAGTAGTTTATAAATGATTAAGAAACAAAAACTAAGGTGTGATGAGTGCAATTGCAAAATAAATATAACGAATAGTATTCTATGTGATTGTGGGAAAAACCTATGTTTTAAGCATAGATATTTTAATACACATTTGTGTAATATTGATTATAAAGATAGGGATCGGAAAATCTTGGAAAAACATAACCCCAAGATTGTAGCCGATAAAATTATAATTATATAATCTTATCAAATTGCTTTGTACATAACCGCCAAAATAAACTCAAAAAATATGATATTTTTTAGTTAAAATATGATTTTTTATTATTTTACTTAGATTTTTTCTTTATTTTTTGATGATGATTTTCTGATTACTTTTTTATAATTCTGCGACTTAAATTAGATGTTATGTATAATTATTTGAGCAATTTCTTTAATTTCACATATTTTGCTTTATATTTCAGATATTTATGCTTAAATTCTTCATTGTTATCTAATAAATTAATTATCCCATCAATGTATACATTACACCCAATAGAAAAAATTATAAAATTAGCTTCATATATACTTACATAAGGTATGTAGGATAGTTGTGTAGGATACAAATAAAAGTTAATATTTTTATTAATATTATCAATTTTTACTAATTGTGATTTTTGATATTCCATGTATTTTATTTTATAATCTGGTGAATTAATTTTGCTTAGTATAGCTTTATCAGTAATAACTGTATCTTTAGATAAATTATATATGTAAAATAGACGTAAAATATCCTCCTCTATTTCCTTAATTTCTATTGTTTTAATGTTTATATCATCTATTGCAATAAAATCACTCAATGAAAATTCATAATTGATTGTTTTTATTTTATAATTAAATAGAGCACTATAATTTAAGATTAGTTCTGCATCCTTAAACATCTTACTGTTTATTAGCATTCCTTCTAGATTATATATTGGTGCTGTAAATAAATATGGTTGTATATTATTAGAGTTTTCAAATATAAATATGTTTCCTATCTTTATTATAACAAATACCATGGAACATTGAGTTATTAATTCAGTTACCCCCTTGGAAAATACCAATGTATTATTGCCCAATTCCAATACCAGTAAATTATTAAGGGAAGTTTTAATATTTTTTGTAATGTCATATATTGGTCTTATTATTTTGTATTTGTAACTATTATCTGGACGTATTTTTTCGATAATATTTTCTTTTTCCTTTTCTTTTTCTTGTTCCTGTTCTTGTTCAGATACTATATCACACGAATTATTACCATATATTATATTAATTAATGTTGATTCATCAAATGTTAATATTTTATTATATAATGTTTCTATTATTTTGAAATATGTGTTGGTGGCATACTTGATCTTAAAAGTTTCATAATCTTGTAAAAATATATTCTTATTAATCTTGCTTTTTACTATATCTTTAATTTTCTCATCTTTATTTTTCTCATCCTTATTTTTCTCATAATCTTTGAATAAATAAGTTAAATCATTTTCCTCATGTTTCTCAGTTATTTTTCTCACATAGTATTTAAGATATTGAAAATACAATAGGGGTCTTATATTATCTGTAGCACGCTCCTCATTACTTACAATTAAATTATATATATATTCACCAGTATATTTTTTATCTATTGTATCAGATGTATCAGATGTATTAGATATGTCCGTTAAACATATTTGTATTGTATGACCCTTATTGATCTTTCTCATTCTAAATATTGCCTGTGCAACATTTGTTCTAATACTTGATGATTTAATTAATATTAGGCCTGTCAGCATTGCTGGTTGTATAAAATCAATTCCCACAATGTGTCTCTGGGAATAGTAATACATTATCTCGCCTGATTTATAAGCATACGGTACATATTGTTTTGGACCATCACGTGTATATATCATTTTTGTATCATCTTTTAATAAGTAAATTACTGGCTTATTTTTCATTGTAAAAAGTATTTTAGCAACTTGTGTATTATCCAGATCTTTTAATAGTGCGCACTCATCTATAAGAACATCTATTTTATTTACTTCAATATGCTTAAATATAGCGTCTATGTTATTTTTAAAAATTATTTTAGGTAGGCCATTATTAGGTGGGCCATTATTAGGTGAATCAGTATCTGTTATAGCCATCTTTAAATATTCATCCTCATCTGGATCTTCTATCTTTTTATTATATTTATTAAATTGATTATTGGGAGGTATATCTAAATCCACATTAATTGTCCCTGTATATCCTATCTGCCATCTACAATCTAGATTACACATATCTACGAATGAAATATTATCTATAGTTTTTGATATATTAAATTTAGAAAATATAGATAATATATATATTTTTATTATCTCCTCTGATAGAGCGCCTATTTCTTCTGTAAAAGTAAGATTTGCTGCCCTCATGCTATTATAAATGTCATTATGTGATCTTTGGAATATATTATCTATACCGTACAGCCTTGATATGATTGGTAGTAATTGTTTATTTCTGTTATTTTTTATATTTTTTATATCTTTTTCCTCAAGTTCGAATAGTTTAGAAGTAGTGTTATAGAAATATAAACATGTTAAGACTATAGTCATGATGTTAGAACTAAATTTTGCACTTTCTACTGGGCTATCCTTTCTTACATATGGTATAACATATCTATAATCGAATTTATTACTCATACCATAAGACACATTTTTTATATTGCTACTATTATCAATAATACTATACACTTCACTATTTAAGCTATATGCAGTATTATTTACTTTTTCCCTAGTTTTTAAATAACTTAAAATTAAATCCATTATTGTATTAACCATTTCATAATCAATAAATTGACTATCCTTAATAATATTAAAATTACTTTGTAATGGATTATATAAACTATCAAATTCATCTATTAAATAAACAGTATCCTTATAATCTAATTTATTTTGCAAATGACTATATTTCATTTCAGTATCAGTAATAACATTAACATTAAGGTCAATATATTGTGTATACTCAAAAATAGTTTCTTCAGTTTGTTTCTTTAGATGTTCTGGAACTACTATTACCACTTTTTCATTATATATATAATTTAAAAATACACATAAAAATGGTGTAATTATACTACTTTTACCCTTTCCCATCATAAATTGATGGACTTGATATTTCTCCTTATCTTTTTTATCATAGTTATCAATAATTTCGTAGAATTTTTTCCATTGTTCACTTCTAATGATGCCACCAAATAATATTTCATAAATAGTTTCAATCAAATATGTTGAGCGTTTTGCATTAGTTTTCACAAGCTTAGGGATAGGGCCATTATCGTAATCAATAGTTTGCATAGGACCGGTGTTATATTCCTTTCTGTCAAATAACATATTGATTTCCCTTATTTCATGGCAAGTTAATCCCAAATCACATGTGCCAATAATGGCTATCAATCTGTTAAGATTTTGTATGTATATATTTATTTGTAATAGAATGCGCAAATGTGCATAATTTACACTAATAAAAATTATTATGCTCTTTAAACATTGTGCATCGTAAATAATCTTTTTTAATAAATTATTTCTAAATATATGTAGCTGTTGTATTATTTTATCTATATTTTCAATATTTTGTTTATTTATCTCTGGATCACACTTCATGGAGCATTTAATTGCATCTAATTTAATATCACTATTTAACCAGTTCACAAGTGTTATATCCTCGGGTTTTACAAAGTCATAAACTATATCATACAATACTTGATCAATCTTTGCTTCTAAACTATTATAAATATATAATATTTTATCAAAAGATATAACATTATATGAATATTCCTTCAATTTACCGTAATCTATACCTTTAAGAATAGGCCGATCTTTCCTTTTATAATTACCAAACTTGAAGCTCGGCTGTAGGCCAGTATTATATATTTTATTCATATATGTAATAGTAAAATCATTAATATTGAATGTAATATTATTATTTTTTACAGATAACTCCATAATATACATTTTATCCATTTCATTTATCGAAACTTTAGTAATTAGAAAGGCCTCATAGAGACTACCGCTAGCACTTTCTTGTATACATACATTTAATAGTGCAGTATAGTTAAAATTATTATTATTATCAACACCAACCAAATTAAAACAATATTTTGGCATACTCAATAAAAAAGGATTTTGAATATGATCTATTGATACCATATATTTTTTATTATTAACATATACCTCATCTGTAATGAAAACAATATTATTTAATGTATTATCAATTCGTTTATCACCTTTATCTCTTTTGTTTATTAATGGTTTAAGTTTTTCAATTAGGGAATCATACAAATACGATTGCCTCATAATTTTATTAAATGCTGCATTTTCTAATAGTTTATTTAAAGTAGCAATAACTGTGTCAAGTGCTTCCTCAGTTATTATCAACTTCTCTATTGCTATATCCTTTAAATTCTCATCTGACTTCATGTTATTGAAATTTTTTTCTAATTGCTCATATGCTCTTTGTGCTGCTTTTATAATTATATTTTTAATTTGATCAGTTATATAATTTTTTTCATCTATATAATTTATTAGGATACGTGAAAAATTATTTTTATAAACTATATTAGTTGATTTATTTTTATACTCATATATTAATTTTTCTTTTTGTTCTTTATCAATTGTAAAAATATAGGATACATCATGCTTTAAAAATTGTGATCCTTGTATAACATCATTCGCTTTTATTATATATATAATATGGTCATCTGTTTTAAAAACATGCTTTGCGATTTTGCATAAATTATCTTGTAATGAAAATCCAGATGATCGAGCCGTTTGTACTTTATATTCACAGGTATAATTCCTATCATTAACAGTATAGTGCATAACACTTTTGTCATCCACATCATTTAAAATAGTAACAAACGGATTATTTATTGATAACATAATATCATTAATTTTTTCCGCAAAGATGATATCAATATCATCAATATAATTATCCTTAGAATATGCTATTAATAAATTATATATATTATTCCTAATTTCTGCATTATTAATATCAAGATAATCCTCAAATTCATATTCAAAAACTTTAACTTTGTGCTCATTATTTTTTGACAAATTTATTGTGTACGACATAAGAGCACATACAATATTTTTGCCATCAGACGAACAAGGGATATCTCTATATGTACATAAGTATTTTTCCAATATTATATTGTATAATTTAAAAAAATTATTAATATTGAATGATCCACGCTCATTAAGTATTTTATATTTAAAACTTAAATCAACTGCCTCAGAATTATTAATTAATATATCTAAATGGCGTGCTATATTTATTATAATTTTTTTTAATTCCTGCTCAGTAAAATATATATAATTACTATAAATAAATATAATCAAATTATCAAATATGGAAATATCATTAATAAGAAAATATTTATTTTCCTTAAGATATTGTATTAAAAATTTATGCTGTATATGATATAAATTATTTATATAATAATTCACATCTCTTCCATATTTAAAAATGTATTGTGGATCAATAATAGATGTAATTATTTTATTCATTAACATATTTTCACCAAGGCTAAAATTCTTGCCAAAATAAAGGCACATGTCGATAGCATCTTGGTGTTTATGTTGATATTCTTTGATATAGAAATAGGCCCCATCAAAATTAAATATCATTTCAGTATTCATTAATATCTCAACATTCAATATTAATAGTTCAGTTTTTGCCTCATATGTGAATTCTTTCTTTTTATATTTATCAACTATATAACCATCTAAATCTATCATATTTTTAATCCAATATATTTCATCATCGAGCAGCCTAAATTTTAACTTCACATGGTATAGTATATCACCAATTATGCATTTTTTTGTATTTATTGAAGTTAAACTTGAAAATTGTCTTTCCCATTTTTCTTTATTATAGTATAATTCAAATAATAATGCTATTATTTTTGCTTCATTAACAACATTATTTAATATAATGTTTTTATCCTCATTTTTTATAGATTGTATATATATAGTTCTAATTTCATTTTTTATTTCTTCTTTATTTTCTCTATTTCTTATACTACTTAATATTCTATTCACAGTTTTAATTGGTATATTGGCTATAGTTATTTGGCGAAAGATTACTTTTTTTTTTAGTCCAGGTTCTAAATTTATTATGTTATTATAATTTTTAGTAAAATAAGTTTTATAATCATAGTCTATAAATTTATCTTTATATAATAAGTCAATCAACATCGAAGTATTTAATGGTGTGGTTATCATATGTTCATTAATATTGTAAACTATTTTACTGAAATGATAAAATGATTCAGTATATATTTTTGCTATGCTACGACAAATATTAATTTCTGGTAAATCACTACACAGTAAATGATAAATTATAGTTATAAATAAGGATTTATAAACACATGTTCCTGATTTTTGCAGCATAAATAAAATCTTATCATTATCATCATTGACAGTAAAAGTATTTGAAAGTAAGCATTTTTTAATATATAGTTCCTTAATATATAATTCCTTAATTAGTTTATTTTCATCTGCCACAAGAAATTTTTTTTTCTACCATAAGTTTTTCAACTGTCATGCTATCACTGTATAATCTTATAAATTCGTTCAATCTACTTTGTTTGTATGGCGGCAATGTATCTTTATTAGTGTTAAAAAAAATTTTTAAGTAATCATATATACTTTCGTTATTTTGTGTAATTTTATTAAAGCAATATGCATACCATTCTTCAAGTGTGCTTGAATTGGTGCCATTATATAATATTTCTGGATTATTTAATTTTAATTTTGATAATTTATCCTCTTGTCCATCAATGAAAATTTGTTCCATACAGTAATCATACAATTGTTTTACATTAATCTCCAAATTTTTTTTTATTAGAGAATTACATGTTGCAAAAATTAAGGGCTTTATAAATGTTATTATCTCATTAATATTATTATTATTAAATGTTCGTGCTTGATATAAGTCATAATATTCCTCTTCATTTATAGCTTTATGTTCCAATAATCGTAGATCCAAGCCCATGCCAGTATTTATATAGGTCAAAACAATCGTATTATTTATCTTTTTAATATATAACATAGTAGCATGTGAATCCATACCTAAGCAAATTATAGCCGTTTTATAGTTAACATCATTCAAAAAACTATATATTTTTTTTACACTTTGAAAATATAAGTAGCCACATAGGGACATATCATTAAATCTATCACTAGCATGTGTTATATCATCAAATGAAATATATAGAGGTTCAATATATACTGTATTGCTTTCATTTTTAAAATTGAAATCTAACAATTTGTCCTCTAATTTTTCCTCCATTAAATAATTTATGAAATGATAACGCAAATATCCTGAGGCACCATATTCAGGTGTCAGTGTGCCATCATAAATATTGTATAGAGCAATGCGTTCCCTATATAATGATTCGTGTTTGTTTAAAAATTTAAAATTACCTATACTATATTCTTCCATGTCAGGATCTTTAAGAAATGGTTTTATTTTCATTGCTATATTTTTTTCCATAGTATAATAATGATTTATATAAAATAATTTCAATTTAACATAACCGCCAAAATAAACTTCAAAAATATGATATTTTTAGTTAAAATATGATTTTAATATTCTACATGATTACTTTTTATATTCTGCGACTTATATTTTTCTTTATTTTTTGATGATGTTCTTCTTATTACTTTTTTATAATTCTGCGACTTGATTTGGCGGTTATGAAGTAGTCAGATAAATATCATAAAAAAAATTAAAAAGTAAATAATTTTAACTAAAAAATATATTTTTGTAGTTTATTTTGGAGTTAGGCTGTAGCCGATAAAATTATAATTATTTGAGCAATTTCTTTAATTTCACATATTTTGCTTTATATTTCATATACTTGTGCTTAAATTCCTTATTGTTATCTAAGTTATCTAAGTTATCTAAGTTATCTAAGTTATCTAAATTATCTAAGTTATCTAAGTTATCTAAGTTATCTAATGGTTTAACAACTTCCTTATCTAATAATTTAACAACTTCCTTATCTAATAATTTAACAACTACTTTATCTAATGGTTTAATAACCTCACCATTTAATAAATTAATAAATCCATTATTGTCTACATTGCATGCCATACTAACAAATAAAAACTCAGCCTCATATATACTTACATAAGGTATGAGGGATAACTGTGTAGAAAATAAATCAAGGTTAATGCTTTTATTAATTCTATCAATTTGTGTTAATTGTGATTTCTGATATTCCATGTATCTTGCCTTATATTCTGGAGAATTAATTTTGTCCAATATGGTTCTGCTGGTAGTGACCGTTTTTCCGGATAAACTATATATGTAGTATAGGGGTAAAATATTTTTTTCTATTTCTTCAGATTTAATTTCCATTGTTTTTATGTTTGTATCATTATCCATTGCAATAAAATCACCTAATGAAAATTCATAATTGATTGTTTTTATTTTATAATTGAATAAAATACCTAAATCTAAAAATAGCTCTGCATCCCTAAATACCTTACTGTTTACCAGCATTCCTTCCAGATTATATATTGGTGCCGTAAATAGGTATGGATGTATATTATTAGAGTTTTCAAATATAAATGTGTTTCCTATCTTTATTAGAACAAATACCATGGAACATTGAGTTATTAATTCAGTTACACCCTTTGAAAATACTAATGTATTTTCACCTAATTTCAATACTAGTAGGTTATTAAGGGAAGTTTTAATATTCTTCGTAATATCATATATTGGCCTTAATATTTTGTATTTTTGTTGACTATCTAGTGTTTTTTCGATAATTCTTTCCTTTTCT
>SXGU01171274.1_pt1 | contig 46403 bp, 31 predicted proteins | sample 3174531 | NCBI WGS metagenome assembly SXGU01 (sample SAMN11356863, study PRJNA531348) | freshwater metagenome | isolation source: freshwater sample F1-140 | place: China: Fuxian Lake, Yuxi | collected 2017-12-25 | reverse complement strand
CATCTCTGGCACCGCGAGCGGAGTCGGTCCGACGCCGGCGCCAACTGGGATCGCCTCTTGCAAGTTGAGCGGGAAAAGCGGACGTTTGCTTTGAAGACTTCTTTGCAATCAATCGCGTCAAAGAGTCACGCGTAAAGAGCTGCTTCTGATCTCACGACTTCGAAGTCACACGCATCGGCTTAATTGCTTTTGATTTCGTGGTCTTTGCGCCATTTTTCACTTCACTCGATGGCTTCGCCTTCGCATTTGATGGCGCACTTCCGCCGTATGACGCAGATGCGCCAAGTTCTTCGGCAATCCGTAGAAGTTGATTATATTTCGCAGTGCGATCCGACCGGCAGGGTGCGCCAGTCTTGATTTGGCCACAATTCGTCGCAACGGCAAGATCTGCGATCGTGCAATCTTCGGTCTCGCCAGATCGATGAGACATGATCGCGCGATATCCCGCACAGTGCGCAGTATTGACCGCATCAAGAGTTTCACTCAGCGTCCCAATTTGATTCACCTTGATCAGAATTGCATTTGCACAACCTTCGGCGATTCCACGGCGCAAGAATTCAGGATTGGTCACAAACAAATCATCGCCAACAATTTGAATCTTCGCGCCCAGCAGGGTGGTCAATGACTTCCAACCATCCCAGTCGCCCTCTGCGAGACCATCTTCTATCGAACGAATTGGCCAGCGCCCACACCACTGTTCCCACATTCGGATCATCTCATCGCTGCCGACGACGCGCTTTGGATCGCTCTTGAAAAAGCAGTATCCCTTCTTGCCGCGCGCAGTTGCTTCGTTGGCCAGTTCGCTTGTCGCAGGATCAAGACAGATAAAAATCTGCCTGCCCAAGTCATATCCCGCTGCTTCGACCGCGCGTGCAATCAGTTCGAGCGCCTCTTCATTTGTCTTCAAATTCGGCGCAAATCCGCCTTCATCACCAACTGCAGTCGAAAGCCCGCGATCATGGAGTACTCGCTTGAGCGCGTGATAAATCTCAACGCCTGCACGCAGTCCTTCGGAAAAATCACCGAAGCCCCACGGCTGAATCATGAACTCCTGAAAGTCCACGGTGTTGTCGGCGTGCTTTCCGCCGTTGAGAATATTCAGCATTGGCGCTGGAAGTGTCCGTGCATGCGTTCCGCCGACATATCGATAAAGCGGTTGATCAGTTGCGATCGCAGCGGCGTGGGCTACAGCCAAACTTGTCGCAAGCGTCGCGTTCGCACCAAGATTGGATTTATTCTTCGTTCCATCGATCAGGCAGAGCAATTGGTCAATGCTCTCTTGAGTGCGCGCATCGGCGCCAATAAGTTCTGGCGCAATAATCGCATTCACATTTTCAACTGCTCGCGTCACTCCTTTGCCGAGCCATTTCTTCTTATCGCCATCGCGCAACTCGACTGCTTCATGCTCGCCTGTTGAGGCACCACTTGGGACTGCCGCGCGCCCAACTGCGCCACCAGAAAGTCTCACCTCGCATTCGACTGTTGGCTGACCGCGCGAATCAAGAATTTGACGGGCACGAATGTCTTCTATGTTGAATGGCATGGTTGCAGGATAGTGCCCAAGCTCCCGAACCAATGCTCCTCAAAGTGGACAACTTGTCGGAGAGTGCTTTGACCGTGTTTTTTCGAGGATATTTGACAAATGCCCTTTCGTCACGGAGTCATTTCGTACGCGCGCTGCGCCGTTGGATCTGGTCAATCACCCACCGATGTTGATCAGTCGATACTCAAGAAACTCAACAAGAATTGCATTCGCCCTGATGCCGCTGGGAATGGCTCGCCCGTCACCAGCGGATGGATCGCCGGTCGACATGTTTTCGACATGGATTTTTCGCACGAGTCAAATAGTTTTTCGGGTGCGCTGTTGGCGGCGATGCGTACCGACACAGTTGCAGTCCCTCCAGCGTTGAAGCGCGCATACCGCGCGATGGCCGAAGACGAAATGCGTGGTGGATCTCCTGATCGTGGACTTTCGCGCGCGGATCGAATGGAGGCGAAGGATCAAAGTGAACAACGATGTATGCAAGAAATTGGCGAAGGTCGCTGGCGGAGAATTGCCGAGCGCCCTGTGCTTTGGGATCTTGAAGGCCGCGTTGTCTTTGCTCCAGTCGATGCAGAAATTCCTTTCAATCAACTCAAAGGATTGATGCAAGAAACATTTGATTGCTTGATCGAGCGGCAAGCCGCTGGTCGTCGCGCTGTCCTCGAAGCAGCCGCGCTCGGACATGCACGCAATCTGCAAGATGCGCATCTTGATGCGTTCGTCGCACCGCCAGCGCAAGTGGCAACTGATGATGAAGGCGCTCCACGCAAGATTGGCGAATTTCCAGAACCATCTTGGGCAGCGGGGGATCCGCTGGATTTTTTCGGGAATGTCTTCTTATTGTGGCTTTGGTGGAAGTGCGAATGTGGCGAAGGGGTAGTCGAAATTGGCGGTCCTTCCACCGAAACAACCGAAGTCGCTCTCGTCGCTGAACGGGTGCTCGATCTCGAATGCGCTTGGGGAGTCACTGGTGGCATCAGCCTGCGCGGTGATGCGCCGACTCGATCTCCAGAGGCCGCGCGCGCACTGCAAAGTGGAAAAATGCCCAGACGTATGGGATTGACCTTGGCCGCAGAAGGTCAGCAGTGGCGCTGCACAGTTCAAGGTGATCGATTGACTGTCAGTGGTCTGGCACTACCCAAGTCACAAGATCGTCCCGCATCAGAACGCGAGGCGATCGAAGAAAGAATCAACAGCGTAATTCTTTTCGACCGAACATTCCTTGGAATGTACCGCGCATTTCTTGCCGATCGACTCGGCAACGGATGGAAGAGTCAACGAACGAATATGAGCGAATGGATTCGTGATCGCGCCGCTGGCCGTCTGTCCAAATCAGTCGCCTCGGTTGGTCGCTGAAGAATTGTGTGCTTCGCGTGCGGCTGCGATGAATGCTCGAATGAGCCCTTCATCTTTCACGCCTCGCGCGCTTTCGACTCCGCTTGAAACATCGACGCCTGCTGGTTGCACGAGTTTGATCGCAGCGCCAACATTTTCTGGCGTCAATCCACCAGCTAAAATCAGCGGTTTTTGAAGCTTCGGTCGCAGCGCCGCCAATTGTTCCAGCCACGCTGCGTCGTGGGTTTGTCCGCTGCCGGCAACAGAGCCATCAACCAAGATCGCATCGACTTCTGGCACTGCGTCCCATTTATGAATCGCCTGCACATTTCCGCTGAGTGCTTTGATGATCAACCTCTTTGGGAGTGCAGAGCGTCGCACAAATTCGATTGACTCTTCACCGTGATACTGAACGCCACCATTCCATTGCGAAAGCGTGCCGTCATCTTCAGCAAGATTGCGAACGACAGCGATGCACGCGATCGTTTTCGCAAGTGTCGAGTGAATCTCGCATGCATCCAAAACTGAGATACTTCTTGGACTTCCTGATGCCAAAACAAATCCAAGCGCATCTGCTCCAGCATCGGCGCACACCTTCGCGGTTTGCGCATCACGAATTCCGCAAATCTTCACAAAGAGTTTGCCGCTGGGAGAACCATACTTTGCGAACATTTGCGGATTGCCATCCTTCATTTGGATTTCATTCCTTCGATTTCATCCCTTCGATTTCCTTCAAGAGATCCTTCGTTTGTGCAAGCGTTTCACTTGTCGCCGCTGGCACTCGGTCCAAAAGTCGCTGCGCAAGTTCGCGCGCTCGGGTGGGTTCATTCAATTTCCGCGCAAGGGTCACCGCAGCAAGTAAAAGCGCTCCATCCGAGTCTGGATGACTGGGAAATCTCTGCGCAAATCGCTCCCACGCACTTGCGGCGGCCGAGAATTCACCGCGACTCCAGCGTGTTCCCGCATCATGCAATTCGCGCTTGGCGTCCGAGTCGCTCAGTTGTCGGCGCATCGGTGCCGCTGCTCGAACCACTTGAGAAGCTTCTTCCGAAGTCCCAACAGAAAGTTTCGACACATCCTTCACCCATGGACTTCTGCTTTGGTTGACAGCAGCGCGCATCTCTCGTCGTCTCTTCCACTGTTTCATAATAAAGAAGAGATCAAATTCTGTTCGCTTGAGAATTCCAGATCCGAGAAGCGCAAGCATGGTCAGCATTCCAAATGCATATCCAAAGAGATGCGCCGAGTACGCAATTCCGCCGCGAGATGTACTCGATACAGACTGTCCGAGTTGCCCGAACAAGTCCAGTCCAACAAAGATCAGCACCAGTACGATTCCTGGAATTTCAATGATCGTGAAGAAGAAGAGCACTCGAACTCGGGATCGTGGGCAAAGTGCAGCAAATGCTCCGGTTGCGGCTGCGACTGCTCCGCTTGCGCCGATCATTGGAGCTGGAGAAACCAACCACTCGCCGAGTGCTGCGACGATCGCACCGCCGAGATAAAAGAGTGCAAACCAGATTGATCCCAGCCGATCTTCGACCGCTCTGCCGAAGATCCACAAAAAGAGCATATTGAATGCAACATGGCTGAGTCCGCTGGGATCATGGAGAAAGGCATATGTGACCAGTGTCCACGGGTGGGTCAGGACCATTCGAAATCCTGGATAGAACACGCCAAACTGCTCGATTTCCGCGGCTTTCGAGGCAGTCGCGGTTGACTGCGCATTCAATCCCAGTGAGATCACCAGGAAAATCAAGATGTTCAAAACAACAATTGTGATCGTTGTTGGGGTTTTTCTCGTGATTCGATCGGTTCCAAGCGGTATCATATTCGACCCTAGGATAGGAACTCTATGACACTCAATGTTGACAAAGGTCTAGGAAATACGATCGCGGCGGACACGCAATTGTCATTCATTGACGGCGCGAAGGGCGTTTTGGAATATGTCGGTTTCGACATCGATTCCCTTGCACGCAATTCGACATTCGAGGAGACAACTTGGTTGCTTTGGAATGGTCGCCTTCCACTCGCACGCGAACTTGCAGACTTCTCAAAGCAACTCCAAGGTGAGTATGACATCGATCCTCGGATGATGGATGTCATTCGCGCGATTCCGCGCACCGCGGCTCCGATGGATGCGCTGAGGACACTTGTCTCTGCGCTTGCGCACTTTGATTTCGAGGCTGATGATCCATCTCCAGCGGCAAATCAACGCAAAGCGCTTCGTCTTGTCGCCAAGACTCCAACGTTGATTGCAAATTTCAATCGTTATCGCAAGGGCAAGCCGATTGTTTCGCCAGATTCAACTTTGACACTCGCGCAAAATTTCCTGTGGATGCTGACTGGCGCTCTGCCAACCGCCGCAATGAGTCGCGCGCTCGATGTTTGTTTGGTTCTGCACGCAGATCACGGATTGAACGCTTCGACATTCGCCGCTCGTGTCACGATCGCCACTCAAAGTGATATGTATTCCGCGGCAACGAGCGCTGTTGGAACTCTCAAGGGTCCGCTGCACGGAGGAGCGAATCAAGAAGTGATGGAGATGCTTTTGGAAATCGGCCAACTGGAAAAAGTGGACGAGTACATCAAGAGCAAACTAGCCCGCAAAGAGCGAATCATGGGATTCGGCCACCGTGTCTATAAAGCATATGACCCTCGTGCGACATATCTCAAGACATTCGCCAAGCAAGTCGCATCAGACACTGGAAATCTGCCGCTGTATGAAATGACTCGGCGCATCGAGGAAATTGTCCTTGCGCAACCGAACATCATCGAGAAGGGGATCTTCCCCAACGTCGATTTTTATTCCGCGACGACGTACTACTCGCTCGGTCTCGACCTTGATCTTTTCACCTGTATGTTCGCAGCAAGTCGAATGTCCGGTTGGACTGGACACTGCATCGAACAATTGGCTGCGAATAAATTGATTCGTCCGCATGCGGATTACACCGGTCCTCACGGTTTGGTTTATCTGCCGGTTGATCAACGGTCCAAGCCAACGACTTCGAGCACTTCGCCTTCGGTCAAAGGCACGATGTCGGTCACGGCCTGATCAAAGTTGTCTTCCATATGAATCAGCCGCATCTTGCGGCGCAATTCCGGCGCGAGAGCGTTGAGGCAAGCGATTGGAGTATGAACTCGGGACTCGGATGTCTCATGAACAATCACATCTGAAGATGAGAGCCAATCGATATGCGATGGATCGAATCGTGTGTCCCCGCTCCAACCTAGTGTTGCGCCATCGAACGAGATGCGAAATCCACAACAAGGAATGAGATGTTCTGAAGATCGAGCTTCCACTTGAAGCTCTGCGATTGAAACCGCAACTCCAGGAACAAGAATGTTGAGAGAAAAATAATCGCAGAGTTGGGCGGTTCCATTTTGGTCCATGGCAGGGGCAAGCCGCTCCCAAATTCTGCTTGCGACGGACTCGATCGCATGAATTCTCGGTTGGATTCCATTTCCACTTTGTCGTGCGATCCACCGTTTCCATCCGAGAGTTTCCAGTCCATTCACATGATCCCCGTGAAGGTGAGTTATCAAAATGTCGGTGATTTTCATTGGGTCGAGTTCAACACCGCTCTTTTTCGATGCATCTTTCATCGCTCGCAGAATGGAATCTGGACAATCGACCAGCACTAAACCATTTGTGGTGATGACTGCGGCACTCGAGCCATAGTTGCTTTCAGAGATAGCGCTTCCAGTTCCAATAATGACTGCGCGAATCGGCATCTCTGATAGAATAGTCACACTTGCTTGAGAGTGTGATGAATGGAGTCAAGTGGTCAAATTCTAAAGAGGCATTCGTGTCGATTGCACTGCTGCGACAACTGATCTTTAGCATCTTCGTGGCTGGAATATTGTTCAATTCCAACTCCTCATCTGCTTTCCCACAGCGCAATACGGCAAGTCAATCCGCCGAGAATATGCAGCAACAGTTGAACGCCGAGGACGCGTCAATGCGCAAGGCATACTTTTCCAATTCGCCGATCTCCGAGCGATTGACGATCGATTACGGAGGGACATTTCGATACGCCTTCAACATTATCGACACAGCACAAAGTAAAGAAACGTACGAGCAGGTGTATGACCTTCGACTCTTTACCTCCATCGAACTCGATGGAGCACATCGTTTCTACGGTCGCCTCCGTTTTCTCTATAACCAATGGGATTTCAATGGCACCCGTGCCGTTGGTCCCGAATACAACGACGAAGGATTGCAGAACCCAATCGGCGAGTTGTATTGGTATGAATTTAATTTGGCTGGAATGATTCAAACTCAGACTGGGGCGAAGCCGGATTACAACTTCGTCGCAAAGATGGGGCGGCAATATGTGATATGGGGTCAAGGTGCTGCGCTAAGCAATTATATGTATGCCGGAATCTTCGATTTTTCTTGGCAAGAATTCAAATTGACCACAATGGTTGGTCAGACTGCTGGCGAGGACACGATTGATTGGGATTTGTCGCGCCCTGGGTATGACACCGATACCAGTCGCCTTTACTACGGCGGCAAGTTTGAGTACAGCGGCATTCCAGGCCATCGTCCATATGTCTACATCCTTGCTCAGAATGATCTCAATAGCGGACAACTTGCGGTCTTACCGCTCTCGGCACCGACGATTCCCACCACCTTTGATTACAACTCAACCTATGTAGGTGTTGGCAGCAACGGCGCAATTGGCGCGGATTTGGTCTATCGCGCGGAGTTCATGTACGAGTATGGAACGACACTTTCGGATCCGCTTTCGCATCAGGGTGGAATCCTACCGGTTTCACAACAGGACGCTCGGATTTCTGCGATGGCTGGAGTGGGTGGATTGACTTGGCTCGCACGAAACACTGAAGATTCTCGCGTTGATTTTCAGATCGTCGCAGGTTCGGGATCGAACCAACGCTTGGATCCAGGAAATACATTTGGTGGGATCGCGCCTCGGGCGGTGGACACATCTTTCAACTCATTGGGGTATGTCAACACCGGAATAGTGTTAGCCCCAGACTTGGCCAATTTGTTTTGTCCTTCACTTGGATTCAGCACAACTCCGCTTCCAGGAAGCGGATTTTTCGGCGGTCTGCGTTTGGGTGTAACCGCATTTGCGTTCGGTCGGATCGAAAACGATGCGCCACTTTCATTTCAAACTGTGAATGGTGGATCGAACTATGTCGGGAGCGAACTGGATTTCAGTATGGAGTGGAGATTGATGAGCGATCTTGATCTGAATATTCGATATGGAATCTTTATGCCAAACACGGAAGTCTTTCCAACCAATCAAGGCGGGGCACGAGATTTCGTGTATGCAGGGATGACCTATGCGTTTTAATTTTTTCGTTTTGCAAACAAAAGTTCCCCAGTTCGCTGCATTGTTCGTACTTGTATTTTCAATCGCTGGTTGCGAGCGCGCAACAATGACCACTTCGTCGGTCGAAAAATTTGACACCAACCAAGCTGAAATCGAATTCTTTGAAGACCTCGAAAAAAGTCAAGTGGTCAGCAATAACGATGCACTTCATTCATTTTTTCTGCTAGCGGATAAAGATGATGGCTGGGCAACATATGACGAGAGAGTTGCTGAAGCGAAGCGCCGTAAGTGGTTGTCTTCTTCATTTGATGAACCCGCAAACGAAAGCGCGGAGGTTGGGTGGGTGGCATCTGCCTCGTGCAGGATCACCAAAATTCGTGGTGGTCTATCTATGCAGGTTATAGGACCAATACCTCGATATGCTGTTCGCGAGCTCACACATATGCAAATTTTGATCGGAAAGAAGGAAACGCAGAGTTTTTCTGGACTCGAGTTTGTCGATTATTTGACTCGTCTCAGCCGAATGACAAATTTAAGTAGCGGTTCGGTCCTTGAGAAACTGCCTGCACAGGCAACGAGTCAAGAACCGACAACAAAGCCGCTGCCCCCAACGGGGCGGTTCGAGTGAACATTGAGGTTCGATTTGGACGTAAGGAAGCCAACCAAATGAAATCAAAATATTCTTTCATCTCTACAGCATCTGGTGTGTTTTTGTCTTTGACCGTTCTTGTCGCCGAAGCAGCAAGTCCAGAGACACCGTTGGTCAGCACAATTGTGCCACGTCAGGATTCCAAAGTTCCTGCAAATACTCCTGCAACGGCTTCTTTGCCATTACAAGCGAAAGTGATTGATTGCGTTGGAAAAGTGCGATGGAGAACGGGGTCCGACATCGCGTGGAAAGATGCAAAGGATGCAGCAATCAACGATTTGCTTTCAGCGGGTGCTGAAGTTCGCACTGGATTGCGATCTCGAATGACTTTGAAATTTGACAACGCAACAATTTTAATCGATAGCAATTCGAATTTCGCCATGCCAACCTCGGAACTTGTTAAAGAAAGCGATGGCGACGTTTATCGCACGGTTGCTCAAATGAAATCTGGACGCGGCGATTTTCAAGTCGATAAAGTCGGCGCAAAAAATGATTTTAAAGTCGTGACACCAAGCTCAACACTCGCCGTTCGAGGTACTGGTTTCAGCGTGACGACTGGCGCCATGACTGGAACCGAAGTTGCTGGTGCTCGAACCAATGCAATCGCCGCAATTCAACTGAAATATGCGGCAACAAATCAGGTTGTACAGATGTCCGGAGGCGGAGATTCTAAAAGTTCCTCCTCATCTCCAGAGCCTGCTTCAAGCGCGCTGATGAGTTCGATTGGTGCTCTTCCGATGGTTGGAACTGCCACGAGCGCAGCTGAGCATGCATCTTCTGCTTCGATGGGAACAACTCAAACACCAGTGCAAGTGCAAAATGGTGCAATGGTTACAACGGTTTCTCAAGCCGTCGTTGAAGCGACGGGAGGTGGAGATGCAGCAGAAAATGGAAACAGTGCTGGAGCAATTTTCGCTGATATACGGCACGCGGATGATTCCCTAAATAGAGCAACTCTCGCCTCACAAGGTGCCGGCGCACAACTACAACTTGCAATTGTTGCGCTTGCTAAAGCGCAAACTGAGTTGGTCAATGCCCAGTTTCATGCGCAGGCCGCTCGAGATGCTCGTGATGATGTTGCAGAGGCGGCAGAGTCGGTTGCGCAACAGCTTGTATTGGTAAACGAGGCACTCACAGAATCTGGAGAGGCTCGATCTTCCGCGTTGGAAAATGCAAGGCAATCGCTTGAAATGTTTGCTATGCAAGTTGTTGGCGATGAGTCTGGTCAAGGAGGTCTTCTCAGCCAATACGGCCAAGGCGGCGAAGGAAATGAAATTCGTCAACTTGCAGATGCAGCGATCGATGAAGCCGACCGCGCAAGATTGGCTGCCGATGACGCGTTGTCTGGATCCTCGCTCGTTGTTGATTTCAGCGAGAGCGCGCTAGAAAGATTGGATGAAGCATTCGCATCGAAGAGCAATTCACAGAGTGCAGCGAATCGAGCAGATTCTGCAGCTTTGGAAGGTTCGGCTGCCGCCGCTTCTGCGCGTGAATTTCTCGCTTTGGTCAAGATTGCACGCGATGAGATCGCCACAATTTATGCTCGTCGTCCGCTATCTGGAATCGAAGCAAGTCTCAACGCTGCGTTGCTGCGTTTGGAATTGTCATCGCAGGCAGTGCTGTTGGCTGAAAATGCTCGCGACGTTGCATTGACTGCAGCACTTGCAGCACAAGCGGATGCTCAAAACACGGTGCTCGAAGCGGCACAGGCAGCGGCACTTGCTGCGGCGCAAGATGCACTTGCTGCGTTTACTGCATCAAGCGCAGCCGATGCCGCCGCGATTGACGCGCAAACTGGAATGGGCAAGTTGGATCTTGCGATTGATGCGATGCTGAATGCGCGGGATGAAGCGAGTGTTGCGCTATCAACAAGTGAAGCAGCGCAGGCATTTCGAGATATTGCTCAAGCGCGCCGTGATGAGGCACAGGCCCAGATCGAAATTCATAGTGATGCTGCAATTGTTGCAAATGATGCTCAGTTGGATGCTGCTCAGGCGCTTGTGGAAGCGCTTGGACATCTTGATAGTGCGATCGCAAACAGTGGCTTCACGACTGACGCCGTTGCTGCTTGCTTCGCTGCGCTTGAGGCACAGAATCAAGCAGAAGCAGAAGATGCCGCACTTGCAGCACGCGGATTTGCAAATGACACTCTTGATAACGCGGAAAATGCGAATGATTCTGCAGAATCTGCGAATGATGCTTCAAATGTTGCTGAAAGCCAAGTTTCCGTTTCTGAAGATGCCTTTGAATCTTATGCCGATCGATTGGAAGCGATTCGAGTTGCACTCGCAAATGCGGTTGCAAGTGCAGCAGAAAGCGCAAGTGCCGCAGTTGGTTCAAGTGATGCAGCGGGAGCAGCGCAAACTGCTGGCAACGCATTCGCTTCACAATTCTCGGGCTCCGACGCTGCTCAAGCTGCGCTCTTGGCTGTCGAAAGGGCGTTGACTTTGGCGGCCGATGCTGGGGAGTATGCACAAACCGCTGCAGATGCGCGTGATGATGCTGCTTCTGCACTCGCAGATGTCACTGACGAAGAGGGTGAATCGTTGGACTTCAGTTCAACAAGTGCGTCGGCGGACCTTGCTGCGACCAATGCAGGTGAAGCAAATGATGCGGCAATCGAAGCTGCGCGGCTCGCTGCAGTTGCTGATGCTGAGGCGGCGACAGCGGAGACGGCAGTAGGCACTTTGGATGGATTGATTGGAGCGCAAATTACATTGACGAATAGTCAAAATCTATTCGTGAACCTCTCGGAGAAAGCAACACACGCAAGTGGGATGTTGGAACAAGTACAAAACTTCGTAGATCAAGCTGAGCAGAGAGTTGAAACAACACAAAGCGCTGCAGTTGCAGGTGAAACAGCGGTCATCAATATCGAAGGCTTGCTTGAAGAACTTCATCTGAATTTGGATACGCTTCTTGTTGCACTGAACAACGAGGATATTGACGGGGCAAATGAGATCACCAACGGCTGGGAAGCGCTTGGCGTTCAAGCAAATAATGTCCTTTTAGGTGCGACTGAAGCAAGTTCATCTGCAACTTCGACGGCGACACATTATGGTTGGCAAGGCGCAATTGATGCAACTCAAAGCCTAGAAGATGGCATCGCATCAGATGCTCAATCTGTAAGTGACCTAAGCCAACAAGTTGCAATTGTTGCTCAAGAAGGCGCATCATATGCAGACGACGCTGCAACAATGGCTGACCTCTCTCATCAGTTTGCCTACGCAGCAATTAACGGTGGCTCCCTTCAATCCGCGATGGTTGGCGCTGTTGCCAACGCTGCATCGAATCTCGCATTGCTTGCAGCAATTGCTGCTGATGATGCCAACGAAATCGCAACTGAGGCGACCGACGTTTCTTCAAACCTTGCGAATCTCATTTCAGTCACAGATTTTCAAGCTGTAATCAATGCTCGACAGGTTGCCCTCGCAAATGCGCAGAGAGCGTTGCAAGCATTGGAATCCGTGCAAGGATCTTATGTTCTTGGGTCAGCCGAATCCAACGCCGCCACAGAAGCGATCCAAACTCTTGTCAACAAGATTGAAACGGATTCTGCCGCTACGAATGTCGAGTTCCAAGGAGTTTCAGTTGCAGGCTATGCCGATCAGATCAACAGTGCGATTACAGTCCACGAAGGGGCACTCGAAGGTGTCCAAGGCGCAAGAGATGGTGCTTTGGAAGCGCTCGCTTCTGCGCAAGCCGGACGAACTGAAGCGATGTTGCAAGATACAAATGTGTTTGATTCGTTCGCGCAGATGCTTCAAGCGATGGGTTCTGGAGACGCAACTTTGGCGATATCTTTTTCGCAGACTGCCAGCGAACAAGCTGGATTTGCAATTGATTCAGCCGAAGCTGCTAAATCTGCTCGCGACGATGCAGATGATCAAAGAAACGCTGCAGTTGCATTTGCAACCACTTCGCAAACACAAGCACAGCTTGCACAAAGTGCTCTTGATGCGGCAACAGGACTGTTACCAGATATCAATCTGAACACTGATCTTGCCCAACAGCGAGCAGAAGACAGCCAAGTTTCCGCTGGATTTTCCCAAGACGCAGCGACTCTCGCTGGGTCGGGTATTGCTCAAGCACTTGCTGATCGTGCTCTTGCTCTCAGCGTATTGGCCCTCGACCGTGCTTCTGCGGCAATTGCTGCGCGCGAAACTGCGCTCTATCAAATTGCGATGGGAAGTTCGGCGATCCAGCAAGCATCATTCCAACAATCGACCAACCTTGCTGGGCAAGCGAATCAGTTTGCCTCGGATGCAATTACAGCTGCGAGCGAAGCACAATTTTTTGCCGATAACGCAGAAAACTATGCAAATCTTGCGCAAAGTTCTGCTGGCGCATTCTTAGCAAGCGCCGATGCCTTTGCATTCCGAGTTGATGCGGATGTTGCCCTTGGCAATACGATCTTTGCTCGCGATACAGCCTCACAAGCGATTGGTGTTCATAACGAGGCTCTCACAACGGTTTCATCGCTCTTTGCTTCTGCGGGAGTTTCGCTGACAGAAACCCAAAACCAAAGAAATTTAGCTGTGGACTTTTCCAACGACGCTCATACTTTTTTCCTTGCGACGACCTATCAGGATTTCACCAACGCATCCAATGCGGATGCAAGTGCCACCCAAAGCGAGTTCTCGGCGAGTGCATCGGACTCATCGGCCATCGAAACGCGGGGATACGCAAATGAGGCGTTGCTGCAGGCTGCTATCTCGCAGCAAGCTGGTAGTGATTATTCGAATGCTTTGGATCAAGCAAATGCATTCGCGGCAGTCGGAGGAACGGCAAGCGCCGGCGCAACCAATTCCGCCGCGCAAGCGTTGGCGTTTTCGCAGGCGGCAACCAATTTCGCGGCGGCAATTGGTTCTGCTCAAGCGAATATTGCAAGAGACTTTGCACTTGCTGCTCGTGACCAAGCCATTGTCCAACGCTCGGGCGCGTTGGCCTCAAGAGATGCCGCACTTGCTGCCGCGGAATCGGCACGAAGCATGGGCGAACGAGTTTTCTTCACTCGAACTGCGGAAATTGCGGCGGATACGGTCGCACGAGCGGATCAAGCTCGAATCTTTGCCGATCAAGCGATACAAGCTGCCACCAATGCTCGAACAGATGCCACAAACGCAATTGTTGTTGCAAACGGTGGTTCGGGTCAAGCCATCCCGCCGTCGAATTGATAATCGTGAGCCTTTCGTCGAGCGTGTTTTCGAAACTCGATCCATAATGCACCTGTGAAGCGTTTTTCATGGGTTGCATTTGCAGTTGGGTTCAGTGCGACGATCATCGTTTCACTGCTCGCGTGGCTTGGTGTGCTGAACAATTGGGAATTTGATTCTATTGATTGGCGTTACAAACATGCCCGATCTGTTGCAGAACCGTTGTCTGATCAGATTGCGCTTGTCATCATCGACGACAGTTCGCTGAACGTCTTCGGGCGTTGGCCGTGGCCTCGGCGCAGACTCGCTTCGGCGATCGATGAAATTGCTCGTGCTGGAGCCCGCACGGTGGCGCTCGATCTTCAGTTGAGCGAGCCAGATGCCGAAGTTGGCGGCGATGTCTCTCTCGCGAATGCGATGGCAGGTCTGCGAACAGTTTTAGGAATGGATGTCAGTCGAAAGTTCACGCCGGGAGTGGAATGGGAATCTCCAGAAGGGAAAATCGAACTCGCAGCGATCATCGATGTCCTGTCGTCTCATATAGATGCAGAACCGGAGGACGCAGCGAAAGAAGCGAAATTGACTGGAGATCGTCGAGTTTCTTTCCTCGAAAATCAAATTTGGTTCAAGAGTTTGGCGGCATGGAAAGTCATTTGGAAGAGTGCAGGGCAAGGCCCGATACCGCCACTAAAAGATTTGATTTTCAAGTTGAAAGGTGGAAATAATTCTGGCATGCTTGCCGAGAGCAACCTGATCGAGAAACTTTGGGATCGGGCTCGGAGTTGGCGCGAGTTCCATGAAGAAATGGTTCACGATGCAGAACACCCAGCGTTGCTCGGTGGACATGAGCATGAACCTCCCATCGCAGTCTTAGCCGAAAAAGCCTCTGGTCTTGGCGTGGTGACGAATGAGAAAAGTGTTACTGATGTTGATGGCGCAAAGCGCCGAACTGGAACGACATGGCATGTCCCGAGTGGGCGTACATATCAACTTGGATTGGCGTCTTCCGCGACACACATGGGCTTGAAGTCGAGCGCAATTGTTGGAAGCAATGACTCGCTCCAAGTAGGGGAGACAATCATTCCATTGAAGAATGGAGTTATGGTCTTGGACTGGCCGACTTCAACCTTCGATGGTGAATTTAAGAAGTGGTCGCAGAGTGGTATGGAAGGCCAAGAGCGATCCGCAGTTTCCATTGGAAGGTTGATTGGTCTCAGCGATGACCGTGAGATACTGAAGATAAACCAAAAACGTCGTGATGAGACGCGGGTTAAAGTTGTTGGTTTCGTGGCGGAGTGGAATACGCCTGAATTTTCAGCAAAATCTGCCAAAGAATTCGCTGAGATTCTGGACGATGCAAGAATGAATGATTCGATTCCTGCGAATGCCGCTGATGCTGTCGAGGAGTATCAGAAACTTTCCGAGGAAGTTGATCGAGGTTCACTCGATATTGCAAAACAATCAGCCGAACTGCGATATAAATTAAGCGACAAATTGGTCTTCCTCGGTTGGACCGCAACTGGTGCGTTGGCAGATTTCATTCCCACTTCGTACAACCCCAAAACTCCTGGTGTCTTTGTTCATGCCGTCGTCGCGGATATGGTGCTCAGCAATCATTCGCGTGATACAGCGCCAGATTGGATACAGCCGATTGCAATTTTCTTGTTCGGTGGAATGGCTTCGCTATGCGCTTGCCGACTTGCGACAGGTTGGAGCGCGCTTGGTGCATGCATTCTTGTGGCAGTTTGGCTTTGGTCCGCGGGTCGATTTGCATTCAATGATTTGCATCTAATTATGCCACTTGTTGGTCCAGTCATCGCGCCGATCGCATCGTGGGCGCTTGGTACTGCCGCAATTGCTGTCTTGTCTTCGAGAGATAGAGCGCGCATCACACGACAGTTTTCGGCGCGCGTATCTCCACAGTTGGTCGAACGATTGGCAAACAATCCTGGGGCGTTGACGATGGGCGGCCAAGAGCGAGAAATCACTGTGATGTTTGGAGATCTTGCCGGATTCACGACGATCGCAGAACAACTTGGTGGTCCAGGTGTGGTGCGCACACTCAATCTATATCTCGGCCGCCTGTCCGATGAATTGGTGAATCGAGATGCCTATGTCAATAAGTTCTTGGGCGATGGATTTATGGCTTTCTGGTCAGCATTCGGCGACGAACCAATGCAAGAATCGCGTGCCGCCGAGAGCGCAGTCGCCTGTCAAGATGCGATGAAGGAGTTAGGACACAATTCCGAATTCGGTTCGCCAAAGATTTCAGTGCGACTTGGAATCGCAACGGGAATGGCAGTCGTCGGCGACTGCGGAGCACCACCAAAGTTGAATGATTACACCGCCATTGGTGATGTTGTAAATCTTTCCGCGCGTCTTGAAAGTGCGAACAAACAATTTGGCACGGGCATCTTGATCGACGGTCCAACGCATCGGGGGATCATCGCGCAGGGGGGGAATTCCTCGATCAAGATTCGAGCGCTTGGGGCAATCATCGTCGTTGGGCAATCAAAGCCCATCGAAATCTTCGAAGTGGTTGGACTTGAAGCGGATGATTCGTGGATCGCCGCAACGGAACATGCTGTCGCGCTATTTCGGGCTCAGAAACTTGACGAATCCGCTGCGTTATGGAAAGAATTCGAGAAAAACTTCGGAGCATCGAAAGTTTCGAAAATGTATTTCGAAGCGATTGAATTGATTCGAGAAGGGGAAGAAATTTCCGATGGAGTCTTGCGCCTTCGAGCGAAGTAAATCCTAGAAGAGTCGCTTCACAATGATCGCAGTTCGATCATCGTCGGTGGCTTTTGCCTGTGCGAAATGGAGCGAGCATCGATCGAGTTCCTTGCGAATATCATCAGCAGACTGGTCCTTCATCCTGCGAATGACTTCAAAGACTCCTTGCTCGCTCCATAATGTTTGCGCAGGCGACATCGCCTCGTAATAACCATCGGTGATCAAGATCAATATGTCACCAGCATCCAGTTTGATTTGAGTAGTTTCGTCATAAGAAAATCCTGGCATCAAGATTCCAAATGGAGGAGCATCGCTATCGATCTCTTCGAAGTGATCTTTCTCGCGCCGATAGACATACACCGGTCCTTGTCCTGCGCTGAAACATTCGATTTTGGAAGTTGCAAGATCAAGAATCCCAAGCCATCCAGTCACAAAGCGTCCTGAAGGAAGATCTTCGCTCAATTGAGTGTTGATTTCGCGGGCGATTGGTCCCAACTTCTGCCCCAGTCGCGCCGAAACACGAAGCATTCCACGAGTCTGCATCGATGAGAGCGCGGGTCCAACTCCGTGACCAGTTGCGTCCCCAATAAAGAAAAAGACTTTGTCCGCAGCTTCATCGGAGTTTGCAATGGTTCCTTCTCGCATTCCAAAGACATCGAATGCATCTCCTCCGCATTCTTCGGCTGGAGTGCTGAATGCAGCAATATCAAACGCAGGATGCGCCGGTAAAAACTTTGGAAAGCAACTCTCTTGGATTTCCTTTGCGACCGACATTTCTTTTTCTAACTTCACTTTGTCCAAGTGATCTTGAATCAGATGAGCACGCCGAAGAGCGATACCAGCTTGCGATGCGATTCCAGAGCCAAGTTGTTCGTCGGAAAGATCGAAAACTCCTTTGGACGCGTTGAGCACTTGCGCCACTCCCACCAGATCTCCAGCATGATCAACAAGAGGAATCGCCAAGATCGATTTGGTTCGATATCCCGTTCGCTTATCCACATCTCGGTTGAATCGATCATCGGCGTACGCGTCTGGAATGTTGACGATTTCTCGACTTGACGCGCACGCGCCTGCAATTCCAGCTGTCGCGGAGAAACGAATTTCAGCGCTGCTCGATCCAGCCACGCCGTGTGCGATGTGAATCACAAGCTCATTTGTTTTGTCGTCATAGGTGAAAACAGTCGCTCGATCTGCATCGAGAAGATCCCTCAATGCATCGATGATGACTCCCAGTACAACGGGCAAATCGGAGGATTCTCCAAGCCTCTTCGAGATTTCTAGCAATTTCTCCAGCGCACCAACATGATGAACCTTGCCAGCCGTTTTTTCTTGGTTGTGGGCCACAAGTGCTCTCGTTTATTTCTTGTCCGTTGATGTCGCAGGGGGCGCTGCCGCCGCCGCAGCCGCAGCGGATGCCTTGGTCATCTGGGGATAGAGCAAAATGCGATCGTGACACATCAAGATCAGATCGTTTGATCCATCGCCGCTGACATCCTGAATGATCGCTTGACTTGGTTCGAATTCTCGCGGTTCTCCACCAGAAAAGAGGCGGCTTTCGAAAACACGAAAACTGATCGCGGGAAGCAGGGTGTGAGATTTACTGATTCCAATGACATCGAGCATCTGCTTGCCCGCATCAAGCACAACCATGTCCGTCATACCGTCTTGGTTCAAATCGCCCACGCCAAGTTCGTGAGGAACACGACCAAGATCATCGGTGCGCCAAGATGAGAGTTCATCAAGTTTCTCGCGCGTTCCGCTGAATCGCATAACGCCAAAGCCATCATTTCCAACGAGCAGTAATCCTTGATCTTTTCCACCTGTGAATGGGCCCGCAGCGATCGAGTTGAACTTGAATCCCTTCACATCGAATTCATCAGCCTGCTTCCACTTCTTCGCCATCGCATCGCGAGTGAAGATAATGACCTTCCCATTGTCGCTGTCACCCGCTGCGATTCGGTCACCTTGTCGAGTGATCGAACTGAACTTTGTGTCGCCGCGAGGCGCATTGATCTGTTCGACAACTTGCCAGCCGAGTTTTGGATCAAAGCGAAGTGCGCGAATAAAGTTTCGATCGGCGACGAGCAATTCTGGGCGGCCATCACCGTCGATGTCAGTTGTGGTGGTGTTCTGGGCATTCGCTGCCTGCGCCAAGCCAAATTGCGCCATATCTTTGCTTTCGAAAGTCTTGAATGTCGGTGAAGCATCTTTCGCATCACCTTCCTTCGGCGTTTCGTGTCGAAGCATGGTCATCGGCTTATCAGGAGTGAAAAGTAGAAGGTCGGTCAGCGAATCTTGGTCCGCATCGAGAGCGAGGATCGTGTCAGGTGCGCGGCTGAGTGCACCCAGCGGAATCGACACTTTGCCTGTCGTTGAACCATCAGCGGGTTGCAATTCAATGGAATAATTTCGTCCATCTTTTCCGATGATCGCCACCCAATTGCGTCCATCAATATTGACCAGCCCAAGCGCAACCGGAACATTTCCGCCAGTCAGCGGCATCGTCTGAGGAAAATCGAGTCCATCGTTGCTGAACGAAGTTCGTCCAACCACGCCCTCCTTTTCGCTGCTCAGAAAAACTTCAGCCTTACCGTTGCCATCAATATCTCCCGCAACGATGAAATCAAGATCGCTATAGGCTGGTGAATTTTGCATTCCGACAAACCCACGGCCAGGAACTTGCTGAAAAATTGAGACCGCGTTCGCTTCGGTGTTCGTCGCCATAAGATCGGGGAGTCCGTCACCGTTGATATCCGAAATTGCAGTGTCTCTCTTGCGATTGTCAGAATCAGTGAATGCCCAAGTCTGCAGACTTGCCTCTCGATCACCGCCTTCGGTGATTGGTTCATTCGCCACCTTCATCAGAACGACACGCCGAGATGGTTTTTCTACCACGGCGAGCGCCGCGCCTTTTTCACCTTGAAGTGGGACAATGTCTGCATCTCGAATTGGGGGCATTTCAAAGCGAGTTTGCGCACCGAGGGCAGCAACTCCATTCTTCTTCGACCCGAACCATGTTCTCAGAGGCGCTGCATCATCAGGCATTATTCCCACAAGATCATTCGCACCATCTCCGTCAAGATCGCCTGCGATCGTCGCGACGACATTTCCATTTCCCGCAGCGAGTTCAATAGGAGTGCCTAAATCAGAACCTGTAAATGTCCAAACTTGAATGCGGCCATTCGCGATTCCGACAAGTTCCGGTTTGTCGTCACCGACGAGATTCATAATCATCAGTGCGTCACGATTTGGATTGAGATTCTTGATCGAGTGCTTTCGGACCACTTCAAAAACCCCTGGGGATGACTGACGCATAAAGACAATCTTTCCAGTGGCAGTTGAATAGATCAAATCCATTCGCTTGTCACCATCAAAATCGAATGGCAGGACTGTTCCGACTGCATCCGAGACGGGAACTTCAACGCGTCGAAAACGCCAATGCTGGGGAATCTCGTTGATGCTCGATGTCGGTGGAACCTCATCGGTTGGCTTTGCGCCAGCCTTTTGATAAAGCAAGTCGATTCGACTGTTGCGATTATTGATCGCTATGAGATCGCTCTTGCCATCCCCGTCAAGATCGGCGGATGAAAGTGGACCTCCACCTTTGTCGACCTTGATCACATCAACGCCATCGAAACCAAAGTGATCCGAAATTCGGTTGCCACCTGGTGCGGGAGTTTGCGCTGAGACAATATCGGTTGCCAAGAGGAGGGAGGATCCGAAGAGCAGAGGGGCACAATATGAAAAAGTTTTTCGCATAGATATTCCTAGAAGGGTCAGGCAAGTTATAGTAACGCTTTCACCAACGGAGACCCGCACCATGTCCAAGTCAATTTCGTTCACATTGTCCGCTCTTATTTCGTGCTCGGCTTTCGCCTTTGCTGATGATGTCAAATCGCCGAAGCCAGCAGATGTCGTCATTCTCAAGAGTGGGCGACGCATCGAGGGCGAAGTCGTCAAGCGAAGCGACCGTCGCGTTTGGCTGGATGTTGGGCCAGACGTTTTAGTTTTTGAAATGACAGATGTTGGTGAAGTTCAGAATGCGGAGGGCGTCTCGCAGATCAAGCGAACAGAAGACTCGCTTTTTTCGACCGCCGAAAATCTGCCAGAACTTTCTCCGCGTGAACACGCCAAAATCATTGGCCCTGCGGTCATAAAAGTTTCGACTCCCGCTGGACTCGGTTCAGGAGTCATCATCAGTCCAGAGGGTTATGCGATCACGAACGCGCATGTTGTGCAGGGTGAAACAAATTTGCGCACGACTATATGGTTGCCGCAGTCGGATGGAACGCTCAAGCGAATGGAGATCGAAGATGTGGAGCTGATCGCAGTCAACAATCAGATCGATCTCGCATTGGTCAAGATCAAACATCCCGAAGGCAAGCCTTTCAGTTTCGCTCCAGTGATTATGCAAGATGGATTGGAAATTGGACAGCCAGTCTTCGCGATCGGCAATCCGCTTGGTCTTGAACGATCAATGACCCAAGGTGTCGTCTCGACCACTTCACGCAACTTTGATGGACTGACATACATCCAGACGGATACAGCGATCAATCCTGGAAATTCTGGTGGTCCTCTGTTCAATACTCGCGGCGAAGTTGTCGGCATCACGAATATGGGAATCCGCGGAGGTGAATCCCTTGGTTTCGCAATTCCCGCTCGATATGTGAAGGATTTCGTGCGAAATCGCGAGGCCTTTGCATTCGACCGAAACAACCCGAATTCGGGCAACAATTATCTGAAGCCTCCTCCACGCAAGGATTTTGAGGCACCCCCACAAGTAAAGGATGCCAGCGGCGGTTGATTCTTGTTCTGTGATAAAACTGATGGAGCCTCCATTATGAAACAAAGTTCTATTCGATATTCTGTTTTCGCTTTTGTACTTCTCTGCGCTCCAGCCAGTTTCTGCGCCGCGCAAGGAGTCAAGTTTGAATCAATGGCTCCCAAGGGAAGTGCATTGATCATTTCTGCCAAGGATGTCAACGCAACAATGGAGCGCTATGCGGAATCTCCAATTGGTCAAATCATGCGGGCTCCTGAAATTGCACCTCTTATGGTCGAGGCAAACAAAGAGTCCGCGCTCAAGCGTACTGAAGCACTTCAGGATCTTGGAATTGATGTTGATGAAGTCCCGTGGCCGGGACCGACGGGTATCGCAGTTTTCATTGAGCGTAATGAAGAATTGGATTCACCTGAAGTCGGGTTGTTGGTCTGGGCTGACTATGGTCCTCGCGCCGATGTTGCAGGCAAAGTCTTTGACGCAGTCATTCGCGATATGGAGAAGGATTACGGCAAATCATTCGAGCAGATTGAAATTGCTGGTGGTTCCAAAGCAATGCGTATTGTTCTTCCAAACAACGAAGAGGGTGCGGATCCGCAAGATCCTCAGCCGCCGAGTCGCCGCCGTCCACGCGGGATGGATGCACTCGGGCAAATCACCGCGTTACCAGAGGCGATGTTTTACATCCGCGTTGACACGCAGTTTTTCGCGGCAAGCAGTATCGCAACGCTTGAAGACGCAATCGCGTCCGCAAGTGGCAAGCCAATTCCATGCGTCGCGGACACCGACGATTGGCGCGGAATGTCAACGCTGACTGGCGATCAAGATGTCTCGGTTGTTTTCTTGACCGCGCCGATTCAGCCACTTCTAGCACCAGTCTTCTCAGGACCAATGGCATCTGTACAAGTTGCGCTCAAGGAAATGTTTGGTGATGTTCGTGGTTGGGCGATTACGACAAGTGATAAGAATGATCAGGCGATCTTGGACATTGCAGTTTCTGCGTACATCCCTGGAGCCAAAGTTGGAATGATGGATCTTCTTTCAGATACATCGCCAATCATGCCTCCGCCCACACTCTTGGGTGACGATGCAGTGATCTATCAGCGCATGAATGTTCGATTCAGTGGAATCATGGCGATGATCGAGGATGTTGTCGCGTCGCTACCCGAGAATGAAGCCGATGCAATCGCACCAATGCTTCAACAATATGGACCTGGAATGGCCAAGGCGTTTACAAGTATTGGTCCAGAGGTCTTCACAGTTGGACGCAAGGCTCCCGAGGGAGTCGAAGGTATGCAGAATTTCACGGCAATTCGTTGCACTGATGAGAAGACAACAAATGCTTTATTGGCGACGATGTTGCCATCGATGGGGATGATGCCAAGGGATTTCCAAGGTCAAATTGTTTATGGTGGTGAAGGTCTTGGATCGGAAATTGGTCTTGGTGGTGGGGCATTGTTGATGGGTGCGGATGCGGCCGTCGAACAAGCCCTTCGATCTGCGAGCGACCCCTCTATGAAATCTCTTGGCGAAAATCCTTTGTATCGCAAATGTCTTGCGTCACTCGCGCCAGGTGAAATTGTCGGCTGGGGATATGCCGATGTGCCAATACTTCTTGATCAAAATCGCAAGGCGGTCTTGGCGCTTGATGAGCGATTCGAAAGCGACGCGGAAGAGGGCGAGGATGATGAAGATGGCAATTCAATGGATGTATTGGTTCCGACACCATTTGTAGATGATTCAATGAAACCAGCTCTTGAGAAAATTGATTTAGCAATGCTCAACCGATATTTCGGTCCGCTGGTTTGGGATATTCGCAGTCAAGCGAAAGGCTTGCAGATGCGCGCTGTTTGGTTGAAAGCCGTTGAGGCGCCGAAGTAAGTCATCGAGCCACGGAATACCGCAGCGCCAAACTTAAAAACGGCATCACTTCTTTCTTCCCCGTCTGGCTTTCGATCCCGGTGATCCAGGCGGCGTCGATCTTTTTGGCTTTTCGTCGGGAGAATCGTCGCTGACCTCGACCAAATGCTGAGTCAGCGCGCGAACTCGAGCAAGCTCATCACGCAACTTTGCGGCACGCTCAAATTGCAATTCCGTGGCGGCTTCAAGCATTTCCGTTTCGAGTTCATCTGCAAGTTGCTCGCGTGGAATTTCTCGCGGCGGCGATCGCTTCGAGTGGGTGCGTCGATCCGAGGCGACTTGATCTTCAAGGGCACGGCGATTCTCCTTGATGATCGTGCGGGGCGTAATGCCTTTGGCTGCATTGTGCGCTAACTGTTTCTCGCGTCGACGATTCACTTCGTCGATTGCGCGTTGCATTTCCGGAGTCACTTTGTCCGCATACAGGATGCAGCGAGATTCTGAATTTCGCGCAGCTCGGCCCATCGTCTGGATAAGACTCGATTCACTACGCAGGAAACCCTGACGATCTGCGTCCAAGATCGCAACCAGCGCAACTTCGGGAAGATCGAGACCTTCGCGCAAAAGATTGACACCAACCAAGACGTCAAAAAGTCCTTCGCGCAGATCGCGCAAAATTTCGAGCCGTTCGAGTGTCTCGATATCGCTATGCAAATATCGAACGCGAACTCCTTGTTCATGCATGAAATTGGTCAATTCTTCGCAGAGTCGCTTGGTCAAAGCTGTCACGAGCGTTCGCTGCTTGCGCTGAGCGATGGGGCGGATTTGCTCTAGAAGATCCGGAATCTGCCCGCGAGCGCCGCGGACTTCCACTGGAGGATCGACCAGACCCGTCGGGCGAATGATTTGCTCTGCAACAATTCCTGCGGACTTTTCCAGTTCAAATGGTGCGGGAGTTGCGCTGACGAAGATGCACTGCGGAATGATTCCTTCCCATTCTGCAAATGTCAGGGGTCGATTATCAAGCGCGCTCGGCAATCGAAAACCATGTTCAATCAATGTTTCTTTGCGCCTCCTGTCGCCGAAGTACATCCCTCGAATTTGCGGAACTGCGACATGACTTTCATCCACGAAGATCAACCAATCATCAGGCGTTCGTCCAGGAATTCGCCTGAAATAGTCCAGCAAGCAGAAACTCCTTGATCCAGCCGCGCGTCCTTCCATATGTCGGGAATAATTTTCAATTCCAGGACAGACTCCAGTCTCGGTCAGCATCTCAAGATCCCACCGTGTTCGGCCGAGCAATCTCTGAGCTTCGAGCAGTTTTCCAGCGGATTGGAGGGCTAAAACTTGCTCGTTCATTTCTGCGCGAATAGAAGCAACGGCTCGAACCATCTGGTCTTCGGGCATCATGTAATGCACCGCAGGAAACACAAAAACGCGTTCATCCGTGCCAAGAATTTCCCCCGTGAGCGAATCAAAGCGTTCAATCCGTTCGACAACATCTCCAAAGAATTCAAATCGAATCGCATACTTTTCATACGCCGGCCAGACTTCAATGCATTCTCCTCGCACTCGATAACAACCGCGCTCCGGCGCGACATCGTTGCGTCGGTATTGCATCGCATACAAAGACATCAGAAATCCTCGGCGATCCGTCGATTCTCCTCGTGTGACAAGCGTGGTCTTGTTGGCGTATTCCTCCGGCGAACCCAATCCATAAATGCAAGAAACACTCGCAACAACAATCGTGTCGGATCGATGCAGCAATTGACTTGTCGCAGCTAATCGCAGACGGTCGAGATCCGCATTGCGCGAAGCATCTTTCTCAATAAAAATATCCCGCTGAGGGATATACGCCTCTGGTGGGTAGTAGTCGTAGTACGAGACGAAAGACGAGACAGCGTTGTCGGGGAAGAGCGCCTTGATCTCCTCATACAACTGAGCCGCCAGCGTTTTGTTATGACTCATGATCAGCGCAGGCCGCTGAGTTTGTGCGATGACATTCGCCATCGTGAAAGTTTTTCCAGTTCCCGTCGCGCCCATCAGCGTTTGAAAGCGTCTTCCATCGCGCAGCCCTTCGCAGAGTTGAGAGATCGCCCGAGGCTGATCGCCTGCGGGTTCATATGGAGATTGCAATCGGAAGGGGATATGCATAGATGAATTGCGAGTTCTTCTCGCAGTGAAAGCCTAGCCCTTTGCTCCGCCAAGAAGTTCCCGCGGAGATCGCCGAGTCAATCTGCCAACAGCGGGAGCTGCAGCGAGAATTGCAGCTAGACAAGCAGCGATAAACCCTCCAATAACGACAGCGACGGGGATTTTCAACGAGAGTTCAAGACCCGCCATATCGCGATAACACCGAGTTCCCATCCACGCCAAATAAATCCCAAATGCACTGCCAGTTATTCCCGCAGTGATGCCAATGAGCAATGATTCAGTCAGAATCAGCCTGCTGACCAAGCCGCGACTCGCGCCGACAGCTTCGAGAACTCCAAGCTCGAATGATCGAGTTGCAATTCCTGCCGCGATCACTCCGCCTGCCGCCAAGGATGCCAGCATCATCGCGCCAAGTGCGACAAATGTACTGACGGTCAACATGATTCCGCCGATGCGGAGAATCTCCTTGCGTATCGCTCGACCGCTGGCAAAAACCGCTCCTGGCGCTGCGGCTTCAACAGCAGTCGCAAGATTTTCTTCGTCTTTCGTCGTTGCTTCTTCAGCAATTCCCATCTGCACGAGGAATGCTTCGCGCGATCCAAAGTATTTCGAGACTCCACTGAAATCCATAAAGACGCAACTGACTGCATGCTCCATATACATACTTTGAATGCCGAAGAATTGCGTGGCAACATCAAGCCCCGCGGCGCCAACAACTCCCACGACTTCGAATCGATGGTGATCCGATTCGCTGCCGAGTTCGATCCATGTTCCTGGTCCAATGCCGCGCGCGGTCAGAAATTCTTCCGCAACAAGAATCGCATCGCCCTCACTCAACCGCTTGACTGCATATGTTGGATCCCCTTTGATCCATTCCAAACGATTCATTTGAAGAAATGGCTCCGAGTCGAATCCGATGCAAACAACGTTGGGAGTTGAGAGTCCCTCCAATCCGATTACTTGTTGGCCGATGATCTTCAGCGGGAGATATCCAACCGCAGCGGCGGATGTCACACCAGGAAGCGTTCGCAATCGATTTGTTTCTGCCGCTGAAAAACCCGTTGATTTGAAGACAAATGCATCGCCGAATCGAATGCGTTCGCTGATGTCATTGAGTATCGAATTTCCATTTGTCCAAGTGCTTACGAGAACCGAAACTCCCACCATCAGCGCGCCAGCAACGAGACCAAATCTCCACGGATTCGCGGCAAGCGATCCTGATAAGAGCCCTCTGGGAATGCGTAGAAAACTTTCTAACCACGGAGAAAGAATTTGACCGACGACACGCAAGGTTGGAACAGACAGCACGAAAAACGCAATATGCAATAAAGGCAGACCGCCCAACACATATCCCCAAAATCGTGACTCTTGACCTGGAATTGCAAGCAGCGCAAGCTGAATTGCAATGCATCCCAACCCGCACACACCTGCGATCCATATGCCTCTGACTGATGCGGCGCTCACTTGTGTGCCAAGAGCGCGTAATACCGAAACACGCGAAGCTTTCCATGCCGGCCACATCGCGCCGATTATTCCCGCAGCAGTCGAGCCGACAATCGCCATCACCATTCCAGCCCACGACACCGAAAGTCCTGCAGGCAACATCTCGCGGTAGTACTCAGTCGCGATCCAAATCGTTGCGATTCCCAGCGGAATTCCAGCTGCGCCAGCAATCAGGCACAGCGCAGCGCCTGCGAATAATTGTCCGCAAAAGAGTTGTGCGCGCGACGCGCCAATGCAACGAGCCATGGCAAACATTCGCTGTTGTTCGCCGATTGCAGTGGTCATCGCCGTCGCGACGATGAACGAGCAACAGAGAAAACCAAGCATCGTTGCGACGGCGAGGGCGATTTCACTTCCGCGTGTGGGACGATCGAGCCCGCTCTTGGCAAGTTCTATGTTTTCCAATCGCAAAGGCAATGCGATCTTTGAAGTATTCGCTTTCACCCACAGATTTGTGTCCACACCTTTCTGAAGCACAATCGAGATGATGGAAACATCGCCATCTCGATCATTCACCGCGGCAAGAACTCGACGAGAGAGATGACCCTTTGGTCGTTGAAGTGCACCAAGCGTCGGTCGTTCGAAGACTCCAGTCACAGTCAATTGGACCTGATCTCCAAAGCGAATGACAGACAAGAGAGTTCCCGCTTGGGCATCTAAGAGATCAGCTGCAAGGGGATCAATGCCGATTTCGTTTTCTGATTCAGGCGCTCGCCCCAGAAGGTATTTCACTTGATCGAATGCTCGGTCTTCGGCGAGGTCAGTTCCTTTGCATTGCAAAGTCGCCCGCAATTCGCGTCCCTGCGAATCGATTGCTCCATCTGTTCGCTTCACCGAAATCGAACCACTCAATCTTCCCGCTGCGGCAACAATGTCGGGCAAAGTGCGGACAAGTTCAATCTCACTCGCATCAAATTCTGCTCCATGTTGGTGAACGACTCGCGCATCGGCCTCGCCGATCAATGCGCCCATACGCGCTTCAATGTTTGTCAGCGCTGTTGCAAATGCACAACTGATCGTGACCACAAGAGTCGACGCAAGTGCGACGGACACTCCGACGAGAATCGTGCGGCTAGGCCGTCCGAGCAAGCTCAGACGAGCGATGTGCCAACTGGGAGGGATCGAGTCCATGACTTTCAAATTCGCCGGCGACGCGGCCATCTTTCAGAATAAATGTTTGCCGACAATGGGAGGCGGCGATCGCCTCGTGAGTCACCATCAACACGATCATTTTTCGCTTTGCGGCAGTCTCTTCCAGCAATCGCCAAAGTGCAGCGCTGCTGGTCGAATCAAGATTTCCTGTTGGCTCATCAGCAAGAATCACCGGAGGAGCGAAGAACAATGCGCGCGCAATTGCAACACGTTGTTGTTCACCGCCCGAAAGCGCCTCTGGTCTGTGATGAAGTCTGTCACTCAGGCCAAGTTCGCCAAGAATTTCTCGCCCTCGCGTTTCAAGTTCCTTCGTTGGTCTTCCGTCCAGAACTCCAGGCAGAATTGTGTTCGCAAGCGCATCGAGCGTCGGCAATAAATTGAATTGCTGAAAAATGACGCCGATCTCTCGTCGGCGATACTTCACCAATTCATTTTCCTTCATTGAATGCACAGCAGAACCGCCCACAATAATTTCCCCTGAATCTGGGCGATCTAGCCCTGCCAACAAATGTAATAGCGTGCTCTTTCCACTTCCAGAGCGACCCATCACAGCATAAAAGCCGGGATCGCAAATTTCCATATCAACACCTCGCAGCGCTTCAACGTCGCGACTGCCAGATTTGATTTCAGATTCCGCTGTATCAGTCAACGCAGATTTGCGTGCAGAAACAGAGCCTGCAACGGGATAGGTCTTACGCACGCCTCGAATAGAAATCGTCGCGTCAGCAGACGGGGTGCTTGGCGTCATAAGTGGATGCGTCCATCAAACCGCCAAGTTTTCCAGCATCCGGCGCACGCAATTTCACCAACCATCCTTTGCCGAATGGATCGCTGTTGACGAGCGAAGGGTCTTTCACCACTTCTGAATTCACTTCAATAATCGAGCCAGCAAGCACGCTATAGATGTCGCTCGTCGTCTTGACGCTTTCGACTTCTCCAAGGCTCGCGCCAGATTCGATCGCGGTTCCACTTGGTTTCATTTGGACATACGTCACATCGGTCAGTTCGTTAGCGGCGAATTGAGTGATTCCAACCACAATGGTCTCTCCTTCGACTCGGAACCATTCGTGCGACTCGGTGAATTTGCAATTTGCGGGACTTGCCATGGTTTCTCCTTAATATGGGGGTTGCGGATCATAGCCACCTGTTATCCTCTGCGTATCGGTTCGGTCGAGCGTTCAATATGAGCAACCAAATTCTCCTATCACTTTCAGGCTCGTGCCTCCTTCAACCCATTCCTCGAAAGGGAAATCTGTTGGATTTTCTTGACATGCCACAATTTGTGGCGGAAGAACTGGAACTTCGCGGATTGAATCTGCCCGTGGAAATGATTCGGGGCAAAAATGCGGCAACGCTTGAAAAAATGCGGGATCAGGCCGATCGAGTTCATTGTCCATGTTTGATTCTCTACCAAGACGAGCCTTTGGATTTTCACGGTAATCCGGACGGCTCGACTTCGTACCTGAAGAATCTTGGACGTGCAGCGAAAATGCTTGGATGCGGTGAATTGGCTGTGCGAGTCAATTGCCCAAGCGAAAGTATTCTTTCTATATCTGCCGCAATGAAAAGTGCAGTTGACATGCTCCAGCAATTTGAAGTGAATCTGCTGATTCGCCCTGCGGTGAAGCCAGTCGATTTTCCAGAAGTCATTATGGATCTCGTCAAACGCATTGGCGGTTTCCATATCAGCGCAATGCCGAGTTTCGCAAATGCGTATGCAACTGGAAACGGCATCGAAACCCTGCGAAAACTCGCCCCATATTCAGCAGCAATCGAAGTGACAATCTCAGGATTCAACAAAGAAGGCAGACACATCGGATTGAATCTCGAGGAGTACATTGAATCACTTTTGAACTTGGGTTATGTCAACAAACTTTCGATTGACTGGTGCGGAACAACCAATTGGGTTCAAGGAATTCAAAAAGCTCGTGAACGATTAATGGAATTGATGGGACGAGAGGATCCTGTCGCATGATGCTGCCGATCATCGTCACAATCGATGGTCCTGCCGGCACTGGAAAGTCTTCTGCCGCATCGCAGTTGGCAGATCGGCTTGGATTTGACATGTTGGATACTGGGGCGATGTATCGCGCCGTCGCATTGCTTGCGGTGGAGCAGCAGATTGACCCACATCATGAATCCGCCCTCGCTCTTGCTATGGACATTGCGACTTTGGATGTGGATTTTTCTTCTCGACCTCCGACGATTCTCTTGGACAAGCGAGATGTTCGAGATCGCATTCGCGACGCGGATGTCACCAGCATCGTCTCGCTTATCGCATCGCATCATGAAGTTCGTGTTCGACTTGTGAAAGCTCAAAGACAGGTTGCGACTCAACATGAACGATTGGTGACTGAAGGTCGAGATCAGGGAAGCGTTGTTTTTCCAAATGCAACTGTTCGCGTTTGGCTCGATGCCCGCCCCGAAGTTCGAGCGCATCGCCGTACACAAGAATTGCTTGCGCGCGGTCAACACGTGGATGAAAAGCGCGTGCTTGCTGAGATCATCGAGCGTGATGCATCTGATCGTGGTCGCTCTGAAGGCCCATTGCAACAACCAATTGGTTCTGTGTCGATCGATACCAGCGATCTTTCATTTGAAGAAGTCGTGAATGAACTTGAACGTCTCGTCCGAGCAAAATTGCACGAATCAAATCTCGGCTGTGGTTGCGGGGGACGTGCGTGAGAAATTCATTCGCCCACCGGCGCCGGGCGCCGGGCGCGGGCTTTGCGAAGACTGCATTTTGGGATGCATGCTCACAAGTCTGTCAAAGCATGTTGTCATGGCGATACCGCTTCCGAGTCGAAGGCGCGCATCATGTTCCTCGTCACGGGCCCGTCATTTTCATCGCAAATCATCAGTCGTTTTTGGATCCAATGATTCATGGACTGGCTGTCGGCGATCGTGTTGCACGACCAATGGCGAAAGAAGAACTGTTTCGCAATCCCTTTTTTGGCGCGCTTCTGCGTGCGCTCAATTGCATCTCAGTTCGTTCGGATGGCGGCAATCGAGATGCTGTTCGATCTGCCCTTGATGAACTTGCCGCAGGTCGTGCAATTATGATCTATCCAGAAGGCTCGCGATCTCCAGATGGATCAATCAAAGAATTCCGTCGAGGGGTCGAATTGCTCGCGCGAAAATCTGGTGCGCCGATCGTGCCGATCGCGATCGACGGCGCCTTCGATATCTGGCCGACGGGATCGAAAATGCCTCGTTTACGAGGTCGAATTTGGGCGGCGATTGGTCCCGTCATTTCGCCCGCAGAATCAGCAAAACTCTTCGCCGATGCCTCCGCAGGTCTGGAAGAAATTCGCAGGCGCGTGAATGAGCTCATGCAGCACTGTCGTAAGAGACTTCGGAGTCATTCGGGAGGGGTGTACCCAGCGATTGGACCAGCAGATGAACAAACCTGAATCCGATTCACAAGAGAGTTCTTCCCGGTTGCCGGAGTGCACTCCACGGGAAGCAGCCGTCGCTGTCGCGCGGCTGATCATCGAGCGTGGATTCATCGCATACTTCGCGGGTGGTTGCGTTCGCGACGAAATTCTCGGCCTTGAACCCACAGATTTCGACATCGCAACCAGTGCGCCACCAGATGAAATCGTCAAGATTTTTCGCAGTGCTCGCGGAGTCGGGGAGGCTTTCGGCGTGATGTTGATTCGTTGGAAAGGTCGAGTGATCGAAGTCGCAACCTTTCGAAGCGACGGCGAATATCGAGATGGCCGTCGTCCAAGCGACATTCGATTTGCAAGTGCGAACGAAGATGCGCAGCGTCGCGATTTCACGATCAACGGTCTCTTTCGCCATCCACTCACAGGCGAGGTCGTGGATTTCGTCGATGGTCAAAAAGATTTATCCAATCGAATCCTCCGCGCAATCGGCGATCCTGTTGCTCGATTGCGGGAAGATCGTCTGCGCACTTTGCGCGCTGTGCGCTTTGCAGCACGCTTCGAAATGTCAATAGATTCTTCGACAGAAAAGGCCATTTGTGATGCATCACGCGACTTGAGTGGTGTCAGTCGAGAGCGCATCGGTGGCGAGTTTCGCAGAATGTTTGCCCATCCAACACGCTTACGCTCGGCACAATTGATCGAGCGATGGGGACTTGACGCACCGGCGCTCGCGGAGTCGAATTCGATTGGCGCTTGCAAGCGGATTGCTGGATTGCCCAGCGAAGTTTCATTCGCAACGGTCTTGGCTGCCTGGCACCTTGACCGTGCGGAGCGCGCGCCCAATCATTCACCTGGAAGGTGGCAGGACTCACTCAATTTATCTGGAAATGAATCCAAGGAGATGATGGAGATTCTTGAGATCGTCTCCACACTTGACTCGAAGTGGGAGACTTTGCCAAAGTCTGGCCGCAAACGACTCGCATCCCGAAGTGCATTTCCCTCTGCTCTGAAGGTCTTGTATGGAGTCGTGCCTGAGCGCGTAAGCGAAGTCGGCAAGACGGTTGCCCACCTCGCGGCGGAAACTGGCGGATTAAATCCACAACCTTTGGTGAGCGGATCAGATTTGATCGCACTGGGCTTCGAACCTGGACCCCGATTCAAAGTGCTTCTAGACCGAATATATGACTTGCAATTGGAAGGGGAACTCAATTCCAAGGATCAAGCACTCGCATTTGGTCATCGAGAATGGGCACGCTGAAGTGCCATTGGTCAGTGACGGTTTTTGAGTTTTTCTATAGTCGAGAAAGTCCAAAGGCACTATTGGTTCAAAGTGGTTTTATGGCTATGATCCTGTAATGAACCGAACGATGTTTCTCTTCGCCATCGCAGTCGTAAGCATCTCTCTTTTTGACATGGATGCTTCTGCCCAATCAAAGCCCGCGACAACTCCACCAGCGAGTTCGAAGACGGCAAAGCCTCCTGCGAAAGCCGCTCCCAAAGTTGCCGCAAGTAAAAAAGCGCCTGCTGAAGTTGCTCCGGTCATCCCGACTGAAAAAGGAAAGACGGTCTATGTTGTTCCAATGGGATTGAAAGACAAAGGGCAATTCGGCCTAGATATCCACCCACAAGTTTATGAGCAGATTACCAAGGATATCGCGGAAAAGCGTCCAGACTTTGTTGTGTTCGTCCTCAACTCCGCGGATATCGATAGTGTGAGATATCTCGGTGATGACCCCAGAAAATTTGGAATATTTGATGACGACGGAATTCGAAAAATGTCTCGAAATTTGAAGGAAGTCATCGCAAAAGTCGGAGCCGAGCCGATCATGATTGTGCGGGACGCGGTTGGATATAGCGCACTTCTAGGGCTCTCTTGGCCGAATATGTATATGACCGAATCTGCGAGATTGATGGGGCTCGAGCGGATTCAGGAACGAACGAAAGTTTCTGACCCTGAAGTTTACGCAAAATTCCGCGAGGCATTCGTTGGGATTTGTAATGGTTTCCTTATTTCTGGCGGCTATGACCCGGCCATCGGAATGGCAATGATGCGGGAAGACAAGATGCTCAGCGCAAGTTTCAAGGGCCGAGAAATCGTTTGGTCCGACAACGCAAAGGGTACGTGGGTTGTCGATGGGAGCACCGAGTCAATCACCGCACATTTCACCCCGGAAATGGCGGAAGAACTTGGTCTGTCCGATGGCACAGTCTCTGATGATGATGCAACCATGATCGAAGATCTGATGTACCTAAAAGGCATTCGGAATTTCGAGCGTATGCCGCAAGGTGGCGAAGTCTTGGTTCGTGAATACATCGATGGTTGGCGAAAAGGACTTGCGGATTGTGCCAAGTCATATCCGCAGTACCAAGAAGCTTTGGGTGATGCCCAAGGCAAAGACGAAAAGAAGAATCTGACTAAAGCCAAGGGAATTTTAGAAAAAGTCCTTTCAATCATTAAGAAATATCCTGCGGTTGCAATAAAACTGAATCAAGAGTTTGGTGTCTCGAAGTTGGAAGTCGAGACAGAGCTTTTGCGATTGCAAGAACGGATTCGTGGATTGAACAAGTCCACTGCGCCACCCCCATCAGGTGGTGGTAAAGGCGGTGGTGGAGGCTTGGGACTGGGCTCAGATATTTCGAATAGTCAATAAATTCTGGAGATTCTTTGTGAAGCATTTATCCTCTCGTAATAGAAAATTTATTGGTGTTGCATCCATACTCTTGTTCTCACAAGCAGAACTCTTCGCCCAGTCTTCTGCACCGAAAGGCGGACAGAGCTCACCTCCAGTGAAGACCAACTCAAAAGCCCCCGCCAAATCTGCAACAACATCCGTCGATCCAATCCAAAAGACTAAGAAGCAAGTTTTTGTTCTTCCCCTCGATGGCATGGTCGGTATCGGTTTGCGTCACGATGAGATGGAGCAAGTTGAGAAAATCGCCGATGGATTTGGTCCTGGTCAAGTTATTGTTTTGCGTATTAATTCAAATGGTGGTCTTGTAACTGAAGGTGATCTAATCGCTGCAAGCCTTACCCGAATCAAGAGCAAGCACCGTTTAGTTGCTTGGATCGAAAAAGCAATTTCTGGCGGTGCATTTACTGGGCTCTATTGCGATGAAATGTATTTCATGCCAGAAGCGGCATTGGGTTCCATCACAATGCTCAATGGAGCAACTCGTGAAGAAATTACATCCGCTCGTGAAGATTGGAAGTCTCGAGTCGCGGAAGCATGCGCGGCAGGCGACCGGGATCCAAAAATTGGGCCAGCAATGGTTCACTCCGAAGTCGAATTGTCTTATGACAAAGTCGGAGACAAGGTCACTTTTTACAATGATTACAAACATGAGTTCAAGTTGAGTGATAATAAAGAGAACCTGGATTTCAGCGCGCATTCCGCGGAGCATTCTGGTTTTTCAGATGGAACGGCTGCAACCGAAATGCAGCTGTTTAAAGAACTCGGAGTGGATGACCCAACAAAATTCGAAGCCAACAATGCTGGCAAGGTCATTGCCGAGAAATGGCAAAAACTTATCGAGGGTGCGAAGGAAGAGGTTCCGCTTCTCATTCAAAAGCGTGGGATTGAAGGCTCGAGCCAAGGAGGGATCCAATTTCTTCAGGCGCGAATTCGCAATACCCAGAAGATCATCGATTGGTTTAAGAAGTGCCCACCGGAATTGAAGTACGACTTGCAAATTGGCGAAGAGGCAATTGAACAGTTGAAGGATGAGATTTTACAGATGCGCAAACAGATCAAGGAAATGCAAGCTCAATCTCAGCCAGGGAACTGATCTTGATCATCCCACTTCGCGACGCTGAAACATCGCAGTCGCTAAAGCGAGAGCAGCAACTGTCATCAGTACGGCGTAGGGAACAACAAGAGAAATATATTCCATAGGTATGGATTGACCTTGATTGACAGCATCAACCACCCAAAAAACCTGAAAGTTTGGGAGTATGGAATATCCCGCCTTGTAACCCCAGAGCACAAGATGATCCATATCAAATGAACCTCCATTTGCAGCCTCGCGAACGGAAATCAACTGTTCGAGAGCCAAGATTTTTCTGGCGAAGATCCAGTCCGAAAGCAGCCCGAGCACCAAGATTGCAAGGGTGAGTCCAATGGTTAAGACCTGTCCCAATCGAGTACTCACTGCGACAGCAATCGCTGAAATGATGCTTAATGAAAGAAACATAAGCAGAATCGAGACGACCAATTCATATCGAAATTCGCTTGCCACACTGATCGAGGACCAATCAAAATTGAAGAATAGACTCAGAACATAAGCAATCAGCATAAGAGGGGCACCGAGTAGTACCATTATTGCGGCGAAGGATTTTCCATAGAAATAATTGCACCAAGTCGAAGTTCCGATCGTTAAGAGGACCGCGAATCCTCCAAAGACGATGCAGGGCCATCGAAAAGAGGTTTTTGCGGTCTGCATCACGCCATGCACCTCGACAAGCAGAAATGCCAACGCAGGGACTATGGTTGTTGCGATTAACGCCATTGTCACGCCAAAATATTTCCCAACGATGAAAGTCACTCGAGGAACGGGTTTGGAGATGACAAGAAGGACCGTTCGATTTAAGATTTCTTGATTGACAACCGTTGTCGCAAGAAAAGCGGCGAGGATTGCCCCAGACATGAAAACGGTCGAAAGACCTATGTCTACATACATTCGTTGGTCATCAGACATTGTGAATGCTGAAAGCGGGTTTGAAATTACAACTAAAATCACTGAGGCAACCAAAATAATGAGAGAAATTGGCTGGCGTACACACTCGAAGAAGGTATTCCTAGCAATCGCAAATAGTTGTTCAATAAATGTCATGGGAAAGCAGACATACTATATGTCGTTTTTCAACCGAGCGAGTCTGTAATCTTTGGATCTAGAACGACGTGAGCCTGAAGTGAGCCGTTCTATCTGTGCAGTGAACAAGAACGTTATAACTATCGTATCCTATGTGTGATATGACCCGTGATCAATTCATATACCAGCAAGCCACCCGAGTATCGAGCATTGGGCTCGCCATACAGTTTTTTCTTGGCATTTCACTTCTGGTCTTTGCTCGGGCCGCGAATGATTCGGCGCTCGTTCTGGCTTCGGTTTATGTTCTTTCGGGAGTATTGGTTTGGATTTCTTTAGTGGTGCTCTTTCATCAGCATCGACTTGAACGAATTGAAGCAATTGAAAACGATGAAATTGAACAATATCGAAAGGGAATCAAGGGCGCGTTAGATGGTGAACGCGAAGTCAGTCAAGCAGCAGCTCGGCGCTTGACCTTCATGCATCAGTGGCTGATGCCGATCATGAGTTTCATCATGGTCATATTGCTTGCGATGATCTCATATTTCACATTAGTTTGGCTTGCACGGCTCGATGACACCACAGGAAATGCAGTGACTTTTGATGTTGGTTCGAATCTTGGATGGCAACTTGCGATTTGTGCGGCACTTTCGCTTATGACTTTTATTTTCTCTCGATTTGTAGCGGGAATGTCTCAGCAGCCGGCATGGCAGAATTTGCGTGGAGGAGCAGGGGCAATGGTCGGCAATGCTCTCGTCCTTCTCGCAGTCGCTGTTGGAATTATTTTTCAAGTCTTTCGCAATCCTGCGGTACTTGAAGGCGTTGCATACGGCATTGGGATTTTTCTCGCGGTGATTGCGGGTGAAATTCTTTTAAACCTTATCCTGAACATCTATCGACCTCGACGACGCTCAGAGTTATCTCGTCCGGCCTTCGATTCCAAACTTCTTGGTTTGGCTGCCGCGCCAGATTCAATAGTTCGCAGCATCAATGAGGCTGTGAATTACCAATTTGGGTTCGATATCACTAGCTCATGGGGTTATCAATTACTTCTGAGAAGTACTCTTCGGCTTGGTGTACTCGGCATTGCGATCCTTCTTCTCATGTCGATGGTCGTCGTTGTTCAGCCAGGAGAGCAGGCTGTTCGACTCAGAGGCGGTCAAGTCATTGGTGAAGTAACTCAAGGGTCGATGGTGTTCAAATGGCCTTGGCCTTTCGAGTCCATTGAACGGATAGATGTCGGTCAGATTCGAACTCTTGTGTTGGGTCCAAAACTTCTTCCCACAACGAAAATTAATCTCTGGCCTATCGAAGGCGAACCCGATCCAACTCGCCTCGCCTTCATCGTATTGGCGAGTAATGAAAGTAAAGCATCGCCTTTGAAGTCTCCGACAGATCCCGCTGAAAATTCCACAGTTTCTGCCCAATTCGCTCTTGTCGATGCGGACATCGTCTTGGAATACAGGGTCAAAGTGGATGGATTGCTGGACTACCTCAATTTTTCTGGAGATTCACGCTCGCGCCGTACTGCCCTCGATATGAGGGAGCGCGCTCTCAGAGCTATTGCGATGCGAGAAGTCAGTCAATTGCTTTCGACAAAAACAATTGACCAAGTTCTCTCTCCTTCTGGAGATTCCCTTGTTCTTCAATTGAAAGTTCGAATTCAGGAATCATTCGACCTGAGTCGCAGTGGAGTCGAAGTCGTCGGAATTCTATTGCCTGTTCTGCGGCCGCCTGCAAGTCAGTCCGCCGCCATGTTCGAAGAATTGTCGATTGATATTCAAAATTCTCGCAAAGTGGTCGACGAAGCGAAACGAATGGTCAATTCAACGATGTCCAGTTTGGTAGGTAGCCCAGAAAATGGGCAGCGAGTCGTGAGTGAAATTCGTGCCCTCGAGTCAATCGAGCGGGATCAGGGCAAGGGTTCTGCCGTCGCTCTTGAGAAGCGAGCGATGATCGAAAAATTGATCGTCGATGCTCGAGCTCAAGCAGCAAGCGTCATTGGCATGGCCCATGCGAAACGTTGGGATATGTTGATGCAAGCCCGCGCAACAACTAGTAAAGTGCTTGGTCAGGCTCCCTCGTATCGAGCTGCTCCAGAAATCTATCGCGAGCGAGCAATTATGGCAGTGCTGTCGCGTGCCCTCGCTTCTGCTCGGATCAAATATGTGATAGCAGTCGATCCGTCTCGAATTGACTTTGATGTTCAAATGGAACAGCCAGAACCTGGGTTAAACCTAGGTGATTACATTAAAAAGGATTAAAATGATTCGCAAAATCCCAATTATCATTGCGTCGCTTATCGTCCTTGTGCTCGTCTTGTTCAACACGACTTACACGGTCAACTTTCACGAGATCGCCGTCCTGACCCGTTTTGGAAAGCCCGCTGGGGTCCAACGTGACCCTGGACTCCATTTAAAGGCACCCCTATTCATCGATCAAGTTTCTAAACTAGATGCTCGATTGCAATTCATTGAGAGTCCGTTGGAGACAGTGCTTACAAAGGATGGGCAGCAGGTCTTGGTTCAGGCATATTTGCTTTGGCGAGTTGAAGAGTCTGGCGATGCGCCGCTTCAATTTTTCATCTCGTACGGAAATCTTGAGGCTGCAGGGAAGGAACTTGAAACGCAATTGCAGGGGGCGGTTCGCTCAGTCGGTGGGTACAACTTCAGCGACCTCATCGGGCAAGGAAGCAAGATAGCCGAAGCCGAGGCAGCAATTCTGAACGATATTCGATCGACCAAACTTGCCGGAATCGCCCCAGTCAGTGTTGGCATTTCTCAAATCGTTCTTCCGCCAAAGACCACCGTAGCAGTTTTGCGTCGCATGGCCGCAGTTCAAGAGACATTGGCCAACTTGGAAGAAGCAAAGGGAAACTCTGAAGCTGAAGCGATCAAGAGTTTGGCAGCAAGTTCAGCTGACACAATCCGAAATTTCGCCGCACAATGGGCATCAGAAATCGAGTCGCTTGGAAATGAAGAGGCCACACGTTATTACCAGTTAATGAAACAGGAAGCTGACCTTGCAATTTTTCTGACTTGGCTCGATACGCTCAAGAGTTCCCTCTCGGGGAGTACGACGTTTGTGACGGATCTCAATCGAGCACCTTTTCATTTGCTCGATCTCTCTGCTCCGAGTGGTACGGCTGGGATTCCACAGCCCAAGAAGCCTTATATAGTTGATGGTCCGCAAGTGGGAACGCCAGGCACAGGAACACCTTGATATGACAAGAAAGAATTCAAATTCATCTTCGATACTGCCTGAAGATGATTCAAACGATCCGTCGCACATCGTGCGTGTAGGGAAAAGTGCCACACTTGATGTTGGTACGGTTGGAAACGATAGGGCTTCTTTTCGCGAGGCGATGGATCCAGCCAATCAGAGCCTTGGAGAAGCGCTGCGTCTGTCATATAGGTTGCTCCAATTGGCAATCGCCGGGCTTGTCCTGACTTTTTTCGTCTCTGGTTTTCAGTCGATCCCCGAAGGAGTGACTGGAGTTCGTACAATTTTTGGACAAGTTGCGGGAGATTCTGGCAGTGAAATAGTTGCGCCTGGACTTCAACCATTTTGGCCATATCCAATTGGTGAATTCAAAACGATGCAACAACGTCAAAGTATTGACGTCCGAGATGCATTTTGGCCGCAAAGAGCGCAGAAAGATGTCACTCTTGAAGCTGCGACCGAGGCCGCGAGTTCATCAGAACCAATTCGTCCAGGTCGCGATGGATCGGTGATTACTGCCGATGGAGACCTCGCTCATTTGCAACTCACAGTTGATTATTCAATTGTGGACCCAGTTGCAATGCTGACTCAGATCTCCTCGGAGAGGACCGATGCACTTGTGAGATCTGTGCTTGGGCGAGCAGTCGTGCAAACTGCTGCCGTTTACACCCTTACAGAACTCCTTGAGCAGCGCGAAACCCCTGCGCAGGATATTCGTCAGCGAATGCAAACGTACTTGGACGATTTGCAAATAGGAATTCAGATCGGAACAGTAGCCATTCTCGAACGGACAGCGCCGTTGGCGGTTCGTGCGGCTTATCAACGTGTCCAGACTGCTCGCGAAGACATGAAGACGAAATTGGAACGTGCTCGTCAAGAGGCGAGCGTAGAACTTGTCGGGGCAGCTGGTCCGAATTATCTCGTCATTTTAGAAATGATTCAACAATACGAACTACTTCTGACCGCAGGGGATATAGCTGCGTCGGATGACCTGTTACGAAAGATTGGTCAACGCTTTGAACAACCAGATATTGGTGGCCAAGCCTCGCACATCATAATGCAGGCGCAGGCTTTTCAGTCCAATCTTGTGGCGACACTATCGAAGGAGACTCGTCAACTTATGAGTCTTGCACAAAGTTACAAGGATAATCCGAAACAACTTGTACAGCAATTATGGCTTGATGCTGTGCGCAAATCCATATCTCAAAATGAAGTGGAAGTATTTTCGGTCCCAAATGAGTTAAATCACTATGTTATCCGAGTCAAAAGTTCTCCAGAAATTATGCAAATGCGGCGTGATGCAGATCTCACACGCAAGAAGATGGCTGCTGCAATGCTCGGAGGAAATCTCCCATCCTTTGAGTTGGGCAGTCGACAAATTATGATTGATAAACCTGGGCGTCGTCTGGATGAATCTGGAGATAAAGGATTTGGTCGATAAGAATTGGATCTAGCTATGTCACAAATGAAAAACTCAGAATCATCTCGACCACTGGTCGAAGCAGAAGGTCTTGTGAAAGTCTTCGGAGATTTTTGGTTGCGTTCGAAAGCTCGCGCCGTTGACGGTATTGACTTTGAAATTTGGCCGAATGAAATTTTCGGATTACTTGGTCCTAATGGATCGGGTAAGAGCACTACGATTAAATTAATCCTCGGCCTTTTACGTAAAAGCAAAGGGAGTTTGAAGGTGTTTGGTCGAGATCCTGCAAATGTTTCGGTCAAAGCGAGAATCGGTTACCTGCCCGAAGAATCGTATATGTACAGATTTCTTAATCCTTGTGAGACATTGGACTATTTCGGAAAACTCTTTGGGATTCCACGGAGAATTCGTCGTAAGCGAACAGATGAATTGCTTGAAATGGTTGGGTTGGAAGGGGCAGCGAATCGTGCTGTCGGCGAGTTTTCCAAGGGTATGGCTCGACGTCTAGGGATTGCTCAGGCCCTCATAAATGATCCAGAATTTCTGATCCTCGACGAACCGACATCGGGCCTTGATCCCATTGGAACTCGGCAGGTCAAAGATCTTTTATTAGACCTTCGACGCCGCGGCAAAACTATTCTCCTTACATCTCATCTTTTGGCAGATGTCGAGGATGTTTGCGATCGGATGGTTGTGCTATATGGCGGGAAGATTCGTGCAGAAGGCACGTCTGATCAGTTGCTTTGCGATACGAAACGAACGACGATCAATACGCCCCGCCTGCGTCCAGAAACCATAGTAAAAATTGATGAACTGATTCGCAAAGAAGAAGGAGTTGCGATAGGAAGTGTCGATTCTCCACGCCAAAAACTTGAGGAACTCTTTGTTCAAATTGTGGAAAAAGCACAGGCAGAACAAGCTTCTTCGAGCGGTGCAAATCATGGAGGAAGAACAGCTTCATTCCTTTTGAACGACGAGAATGCTGCCCGCGATGTCTCAGGTTCTGCCTTGATCACTGAATTGCAAATCCAAAGCACAGCATCCGCGTCGTCTGCGAAGAGTGCATCCTCTATTCCAGCAAAAGTGCAAGCAGATGATGCAATCTTTAATGAATTGATGCAGCCAAAGTCAAATCCTGCTGCAGTTTCCGCTGCGAAAGTGAATGCGCCAGAGCGAGAGAAACCCATTGGTACGGTCGATCGATCAGTTATCGATGATCTCGTCGATGATAAATCGGAGAAGAAGACGTGATTTGGCTTCGGGCATGGCATGAGCGCTTGGCAAATTGGCAAGAAGTCCCGAAAAATCGCTGGATATTGACTGTGTTGGTGAGCGTGTGCGCGGTCGCTTCTTTTGGGCCACTCTGTTGGTCCTCATACAAATACTCGGAATTACGAACGAGAATCGGTTCAGTTCTTTCCGAAGCAAATATTGAAGAGCGTAATCAAGTTGCCGTGCAATTATTGGAACGCGGGACGGTGACTGTCGACGGCGTTGAAATTGGTGGTGTGCGCGTTCAGGCAGTCGCGGATCAGATGTTTGCTCGTGATGGATTGATCGGAGATGTGGCCTTTGCATCCTCGTTTATAGCTTCCTCGGCTTCGCCTGGTTGGGCGCCGGCCAATATTATCGAGCAACCTTTGGTAGTCATATGTATTTCAATCCTTGCTTTATCGCTTGCTTTGCTCGCAGTGTGGCTAGGAAATTCGATCGCGCTATTCGCATTGATCGCCATTACAGGTGGACTGATGGGAATTTTCTGGACGACATCACAACTGGATCTTGTTCTGGCTTCTGCGGGGATCGGATTCCTTATCTTTTCGTTTCTTCTGCTGACGCGGGTTGCGCTCATCTTTCTCGGATCTCCAATTCAGATTTTCGCAGTTGCGAACACTCTCATTCTCGAAGCAATTCGGCAGCGAATTTCGATCGGTTTTATTGGCGCTCTTCTCATCGTCCTTCCCTTGATCCCGCTGGGAATTGATTCGCGTGATCCTCTTCGATATCAATTGCAGACATTCATATCACGCGGAACAAGCCTTGTTTTCCTAGTGGCTGCTTGCCTCACTCTATTTCTGTCATGCTCGACAGTCGCGTTTGAGATTCGAGATAAACAGATTTGGAATATTTTGACAAAGCCAGTTTCCCGTTTCCAGTATTTGGCAGGCAAACTGCTCGGTCTTACGGTGCTCAACGGAATCGTGTTGGTCGTGGGAAGTTTTGCCGTTTTTGTTTTTGTCCAACTGATGAGCACGCGTGCGCCCATCGATAACCAAGATGCTGCCGCGGTACGCAATCAAGTTCTCGTTGCACGAGAGGTAGCCCGTCCCCAGTACAAGCTCATAGATCCCGAGAAACTTCGCGAAACGGTCAACGGTTCGATTCAGAACGATTCCATACTGCGTGGTGAAATTGCAGATGGAATAAAGTCCGAATCTGATGTCGCACGTCAGATCAGAAGCCAAAAAACGACTGAGTTTATGACGGCTCAGAGACTTGTGAATGCGGGAGAAAGTGAAGAATTTATTTTTTCTGGACTTTCAGAGGCTCGGCGCGCTGCCGCCCAGCCTGTGTTGCGTTACTGTTTTCACATGGGTAGAGATACCACACACGAATTGTATCCAGTACTTATGAAATTTGGTGATTTGCAACCAATCCAAGTGAACTTTGTCCCAGTACAGAAAAATATTGTTGAGATACCTGTGAAAGCAATTCAGGAAGATGGAACTCTCGTCGTCACGCTTGTGAATGCCGGCGTGACCCGTGACGGTCAAATTTATCCTGGGGAGGGATCATTTAATTTTGATGCAGACGGAATTGAAGTTCTTCACCGTGTCGGTGGGTTTGAGGGGAATTTCTTTCGAGCGGTACTGATTGATTGGGGAAAACTGATCTTTATTGCGGCTCTCGGTGTTGGATCCGCAAGCATCTTGTCCTTTCCTGTGGCGGTATTGCTTTCTTGCACTATTTTTATTGTCGGCTCGATGTCGACTTTCCTCTCAGTGGCGTTGGACAACTATTCCATCAGTACTGACGCAAATGTCTTCGCTCAATTCTTCCAGTACATCATCCGTGCAATTGTGCAGTTTGTGTGGTGGGCGCTCAAGCCTTTTTCATCAAGCAGTTCGGCAGATCTCATTGACGGACAAGTGATTCCATGGAAATTGGTGTTCGTCTCAATCGCGCAGGTAGGTATCGGTTGGAGTGTGGCAGTCTTTAGCCTATGTTTGCTCGCATTCAAGAAAAAGGAAATAGCAATTTATAGTGGGGGAGATGGCTGATAGATGCGTGATCGTCTCATTCAATTTTTATGTCTGATTATCGCGATAAGTGCTGTGATTTGCGGTGGGAAATTGTTGCCAGATATTCTTCGCGTGAGCGACGAAAAAAGTTTGCGCTATACCGATGTTTCGATCGACGGTGCTCCGCCGATTGTTGCTCTAGGAACCGCAATTGGAGCATTCAGAGGAATCATTATTGATTATCTCTGGATCAAAACGATTATGCACAAAGAGAAGGGGCTCTTTTACGAAGCAATGGCAGACGCATCTTTAATTACAAAGCTGCAGCCTCGATTCGGAGATGTTTGGGCATTTCAGGGTCACAATATGGCATATAATATTTCGGTCTTGACAGACACTCCGCGAGAGCGATGGGAGTGGGTTCGTGCAGGGATCGATCTCGTCCGAGATGAAGGGCTTCGCTATAACCCGAATGACTTGATCCTGCATAAGGAGCTCGCTTTTTGGTTCGCTCACAAAATTGACGGTGTTTCTGACGATGCTCATTTGTATTACAAGCGAGAACTTGCTCGCGATTGGCAATTTCTCCTTGGTGTTCCACCCGCCTCTCACAAAGATCGAATTGCATGGATTGCCTCTGTGAAAGACGCCCCAGATTCTCTAGAGGAATTAGTGCTGAAGTACCCAAATGTTGGAGTACTCGTTGATCAAATGAAGGAAGGCCTGTCGGATTTCGATTCGAAATTCCAGTTTCAGTTGGATAAAAACTTCCTTTCCAACCTAGGTCGGTGGCAATCCGTACAGTCAAGTCGTTATGCGAAACTGCTCAATCTCGATGCAACCTTTCGAAAGAATGATCCTGTCTATTTGGTTTTCGATACTGTCCTGAAGAGCGCTGAATCAAAGGCATCTCTCGAACAGTTCCTTCCATTTTTGCGCAAGAAAGTTTTGCGTGAAGCGTACAACATGGACCCGACATTGATGTGGGAGTTTACGCGCGACTATGGTCCGTTTGATTGGAGACATCCCCAATCTCATGCGTTTTATTGGTCTCGAAAAGGATCGGCTACGGCAGAAAAACGATTTTCCAATGATGAGGAAGTTTATAAAATTCTGAATAATGATCGGGTGAACATTCAATCAATGCAGGGGCTTTCACGAACAGGCCTGATGGGGTTTGACCCATTCGCAAGTGATAATCCCAGTCGATTGAACGATCCTCGATGGATCAAATCAATTGACAATTATTTTGGAGTTCTGTATCGAAAACACTACGGAACCAGAGGCGGAGGTGGCGACTCGTTTTGTGATTTTTACAAGAACTTTATGGCGCAAGCTGTTCGAGAGTTGTATCGGTTTGGAGACTATGAGGGTGCTCAATCAATCCTATCGAACCTTGATCGCTTGTTTGGTCGTGGAGGGCTCATTCCAAACAATGAGTATGAGGCACCACTCGAAATATTCGTTCTGAACACTACATACGACCAGTATGAGGGTGCGCCGGATATAGCACGAAGCGATGTTTATGCCGCATTACAACATGGTTTCCGTGAAGGGTTGCTTTTAGATCGCCGTAAAATTCTTGAGGATGCTGTGAAGTTTGCAGCCGATCTCACGGAATATTTTCAAGGGAGCCAGTATGCGGACTTCGTCAATAAATTCGGCGAGCGTCGCATGGCCGATCTCATCGGCGATCTTCGATCCAGCGTTCGAGATGTCTTTGCAAATGTCTTGATTGACTCATCTCAACCACTGGTCGATCGACTGACGATTTATAATCGCGCGGCGGAATCGGAACGAAGATTTGTCTATGACATCGTCAAGGCTCCACTCGAGGCCGAGTTTGCGCTCGACCCTCTTTCCACTCTTGCGGCATTTGCAACATTACTCCCCGAACCACCTGATATGGAACCCTACCGCCAAGCCATGGCCGCCGAAGCCGCGAAGCGGGGGGCTGAGGGCGAGACTTCCAAACGCTCGACCGCGGAAATGAAATGAACCCTCCACACATTTCTCCCTCCACATTTTTCCCGCCCGCGATCTTGGCGATTGGTCGAAATTACGCAGATCACGCCAAGGAAATGGGCGGAACGATCCCAACACGACCGATCGTCTTCTTCAAGAATCCAGCTTGCGTCATCGCAGAT